>Ga0247723_1000151_pt1 | contig 43946 bp, 94 predicted proteins | sample MSEWelMarce5H_FC_FD_189079 | JGI IMG/M metagenome (GOLD analysis project Ga0247723, IMG submission 189079) | Subsurface sediment microbial communities from gas well in West Virginia, United States - MSEEL Well Study Marcellus 5H_FC | ecosystem: Environmental > Terrestrial > Deep subsurface >...
GCTTCTTGGATGTCTGCTGCATCTGCCAAACCTGGAATTTTCGTTGGTACTAAGACACCAATATCTTCAACTGCCATAATGTATCACCTCTCCAAAATTATACCACATTTTAACTCTAACTTGAAAGTCCTGGAACTATTGAAATAACCAAGTGAACAGTTAAATATCCATCTAATTCTAACCACTCTGCTGGACCAGACTCACTGCTATATTCTACTGCTGTAACATCTACAACTAAATTAGATCCATCGCCAGTAAGTGCGGGTATAGAAATAGATGAAGCAATAGGATTACTATGTGTAATAGAATGTTGAACGTTAAAGTTATCTGCAGTAAGAGGTGATCCAGTTACCTCAACAATATCTGCAATTGGAATTGTTATTGATGTTGTTCCCGCAGAAAAAATTGCTTCGTAGTTAATTGAATAGATTGAAGGGTTTAAATCTAAAACCTTAATCCAAGTATCTCCACCAGGTTCTGATACATATTGATACATATATCCAAGTTCGCCACCTGGAGATGTATTAATATATAAATCATTAAGAAGTGGGGTTTGACCAATTACGATTGAGTTTGGATCTCCTACGCCAACAAATACTTGACTTCCACGAGTTCCGCTTGGACCGATATCTACAAGAAGTTCAACTACCGCTGGTGGGCCAAGAACTGTAATGTCATCATTAGATAGCAATACATCAGGCATTAAGCAACCGCACCTGTAATATCATCTGTAACTGTTATTGATCCAGTTAGCAAGGTATAAATAACTGATGCTCCTGTTGTAATCTGTACGTCATAAACATATGTTCCAGGAGCAAGTTGTCTTCCAACACCTGGCAAAATTGTGCAAGTAACAATATCTGTTGTAGCATTTACAACTGCTTGGGCTTCATACTGTGTTGCAGCAGATCCTCTTTGATTAGCAATAAAAAACTGAGAAGTATATCCAGTTAAATCAAATGCAGAACCATTAGCATTCTTGGGGCGAATTACAAACTGTGCTGTATCTCCACGATAATAATTAAAATTATACGAACCTGGAAAAGCCATTAGGACTCCTGACTAACTGTTGTATTGTGCTGAACTTTGTAAAAAGTTTTTTCAACCTTAATAACTGAGGGTAGACGATCATTAACTGAGTCAACCTTAACAACTATACCTGTTGGAATACTCATAGACTACCTCCTGGAGAAACATCTCCCACTACAGTAATTGTACCAATAATCGGAGTCCAGATTGTATTTTCTCCTGCTGTTGGAATATTTACTTGAAGGTCAAATGGTAGTTCTGCAACAACTGATTTATATTTTGAACCCCAGTTAAGTGTCAATGATGCTGGTGCTGTAATGGTTACAGAATAGCCATTAGAGTCCACTACGAGTTCATCTAGGACATCTCCATTAGGATCATAGGCTGTAGCCACATAAGTCCATCCAGTGCAGTTAAAACCTGTAATCTCGTCATTTTGTAAAAAATCTACATTTAAGACTGCGGTGTCGCCACGAACTACTTTCCATTGAATACTCGCTGGATTAGCACCATATTTTTGAATTGTTGAGACGCACATAATATTTGATTATACCATAAAATAAGGCTAGACACCTAGACGCAGTGGGGTGGGGGGTAGAATCTAGGTGCTAGCCTAAAAATTATAACATTATATTATAAATAGTATAAAGATAAAAGGTTTTTAATGTATTTCAACCAGTGTATAAAAGTTTACACAATTGTAACAATCCGATATGTCCGTTTTATACTGTTTTATTACAAATGTCCAGGGTAGCGATAGTGTATACTTAAAATATATAAAGAAAAGAATAACTAGCAAGTAAAGTTTTTAAGATATCTTTTATATATAATATATAGTGAATTATTTTTTAGAATGATGATTAATGTGTTCAATCAAAAGATCAAACAATTTGTCAGTTTTTATTTCTAGGCGATTAACGGAGTCTTTTAAACTGGATCCTGAATTTGGCTTAAGTTCGTTTAAATAGTGTTTTACGAGCCAACGAATTCCACCAGCAACAATAGTTATAATTGTGAGAAGTGTTAAAGTTAATGCTGCCCAGTCTTGTAGTGACATAAGGTTTATTATATCATTATTTGAGATTAAATTTCGGCGGGATAAGAGTTAAGCCGAAAATAGAGATATCAAACCAACATAAGACACAATACGACTGCAAGCAGTCTAATAATGTCAATAGGATGTAATATCTATGTTTGCTTGTAATCCCGATATGAGTTATAATGAAGTGTGATAGATACAATCAAAAATATTCTTATTGAAGGTTTGACAGAAAAATTAAAAATTCATCACTCTGTCTATAGACTTCCCTGCACCTCAGAATTTTTGGAGGAACTTATATCAAACACTTTTACAGAACATGGTCTAATAAACGATTGGCAGCCCAATAGAAGCCATAGCGTCAGTGTAGATATGTCATTGGATACAGGGCAGTCTTTTTCTATCAAATCAGGCGTATATGCAAATAACACACTCACCTTCTCTGGATCCAGGCTAGGCAAACATGATGGTTTGGATAATATGATAGCCAGTGTTGTAGATAATAGTGCTGATTACTATGTGTGTCTTGCAAAAGCAGATCAGGATTGGTCTTGTGTACCGTCGCAAAATGAGACAAAAATATATTATCTATTTGTATTTGATGCCCAAACCCTAATATACGATAACGGATTATGGAATAAGGTTCAAACCAAATCTGGAGGATATAATTATGTTATGGAATCTATAGGCATGTCAGCACGTATTAATACCTCTATGTCTTCTCAGTTATGGACTAGTGTTAATGAATCGCTTATTGGTTCCCCGACAAAATTGGAAATATTATGAGTGCCAAACCTTGGGATATGATCAATGGTTCTCCCAGAGTGCCAGAAGAAGTTATTAAGGAAAGATTAGATATTTGTCATGCATGCCCTGCTTTTAGACCATTGACCCAGACATGTAAGAAGTGTGGATGTTTTATGAAAATGAAGACACAGTTAGAAAAGGCTTATTGTCCTTTAGGTAAGTGGTAATTTAAGGCTTTTGATGATCTGAAAATTTATTTCCGTAAACATCTTGTCCTCTAAAATAATCTCTTCCAACTTTATTAGGCAAATCTGGATCTACTATTTCTCTTTTAAGTCCAGCATCAAACTCTGCATTTAATTCGTCTAAAATTATGTTTTCAGGAAAAATGTTTTCTGCATCAACTATATCAAAATTATCTGCAAAATACCTAGGAATTGGCACAAACGCTGCAAGAGGAAACCCTGCTGGAATGTTTACTTTTATATTAGGCATTTGAATTTTAATATTAAATATAAAATCTCTTCTTATGTTGTCTGTTTCTACAATACCATTTAGAACTGTTATATTTGGAATAATGTAGTTAGGCGGATTAATAGTCATAACATTAACTCCAGGTGGAGTTCTTACTGCAAATGGAACAATGATTGAAATAATACCGTGGCCAAAATGAGATTCAATTCTTGGATAAAGATTTTCTAATTCATCTATAGTTTTGTTGGGAAAGTTAAACTTAATGGAGTCAGCACCCTCAGTGCCATCCCATTCAAATTCAACATCAAATTGACTTTTAATTATAAAACCAGTTTTATTTCCTATGGCTAATGGCAAACAGTTATAGAAGTGTGGAGTAAACCAGTCTCTTTGTTTTGTTGGTTTTGATATAACTTCTTGACTTTTATTTTTATCAAAATTGCCATATAGATTGCTATAGAAGAGAGCAACTGTGTTATCTGGAACATCATTAATACCATTATTAATCATTTATACCCCCCGTATTATTTAAGTATACCATTGCACCCATAATACTGTATACTTGATATATTGAAATGGGGGAAATATGTTATTTCACAAACATTTACTAATTAATGCCAAAGTTAATAATCCAATGAATAGTGAAGATAAGGCAATAGACTTTCTTCAACGTTTGGTTGAACGCATTGATATGAAAATTATTAAAGGACCTTTTGCTTCATATGTTGACAAACCAGGAAATAAGGGTTTGACTGCTATTGTGATGATTGAGACTAGCCATATAGCATTTCATATATGGGATGAGCAAGATCCAGGTTTAGTGCAGTTTGATTTGTATACCTGCGGAAAATTGGATTTGCCTGAAGTCTTGAATGTAATCCGTGAAGATTTTGATATCGTGTCTATGGATTATAATTTGTTTGACAGGGAGAATGGTTTTGTCTTAGAGCAGAGTGGAACATACCCTGACAAATATGACATGCTTGTAGAAATCTGAAAAAATTTATAAATAATCAATCATCTTTTGTAATAAAATTTTATTATCATTGACTTGACCTAAAACTCTATTACAGTTTGAACATAACAAACCTCTAATACATTTTCCACATGATCCAGATCCAGAACAGCATGCATGATCATGGTCTATTGATAGACGTTTTTTAAACTTTTCTGGTTCCCCGCAAATTTTACAAACCCCATTTTGAGACTTTTCTAGATTTACATAATCATCTCTTGTCAAACCATATCTTTTAAGGTTTCCTACATGACCAATAAGTGGTTGACAGGTTTTACAGTATGTATTATTAGACCAGAAAGAAGACTTGGGTAGATACTGTTCACAATAACGACAATGTATTTTTGTACCCTGCATCTTTCTAGGCATGACTCTTTTTGAATCATCTTCTGCAAGATCATATTCACGCACACAAGTTTTACAAAAATGTTTGTATCCATCAGGTGATTTTGTAAATTTATGAAATTCTGAAAAACTTTTAAAATTTTTACATTTAGTGCATTGTTTTTTATCTGCTAAAACTATTGGGCGTTCATGTTGTTTTCTCATATAACTAGTATAGCATATTTTCAGATTCTAGTCAGATTTTATATTCAAACTTTCTGTCATTTTGTTGGTCTTGTATGATATGTAATTTTAAAAATAAAAATACAAAAAAATAGTGAGGACACGAAACGCATCCCCACCATCTAGCCTATCTAGGCTGTACCTTGTAAATAACCATCTATCCCAACAAGATCACAAGTAACCTTAACTCTTTGATTTTTTTTGAGTGTTGAGCGATAAAGTTTGATAAAGTCTAACACCTCTTGCTTAGACATCAGGCTAATGTCTCTGGTGTTACCTTGCATAGATGTAATTGTTACTTTCATTTATTTCCCCTCAAAAATTTCTAGTAGTGTGTCTATTTGTTCATCTGTTAGATGGTCAATTTGTATTGCGTTAGCAAAACCTAGTAGGTCATTCATTTATTGACCTCTACCTTCATGATGTTAGCAGAGAACTTAACACGCTTAGCAACCTCGCTAGAGTTTAGTTCTGCTATAACCTTATCAACATCCTTGATGTTATTAGCAATGTTATTGATTGAGAGTAGATTGCTACCCTGCCAAATTGAGTAAGTGATAGTCATAATTAGATAACTCCTTCGTTAGTTAATACCATACCTAATATCATTGTGATAAAGGATAGAGATGAGATGATGAGTAGGATAGTCATGGTTAGTTTCCTACCTTCGTGTTATTCATAACCCAACGGCTTTCGTTAGGTGATAGATAGCGGTGTGATACTACACCTTGCTTAGTAGCAAGCAATTCTAGGTATGCCTTGCGGCTAATGTAGTTTCCTACTGTATTGCGAAAGACCATAGGGCTTCCTGTATTAGATGAAGCCATAACATGGTTAGGCTCTAATGTTATTGTATTTAGTGTAGTCATTTTAACTACCTTTCTTTTAATCTAGTTAGCGATTTGCTAACCTTTTTGCTGACCTAGGTTATTTGCTCTATTGCTAGAGGCTCACTAGGATTTTCCTTTATTTAATTTTCTATGTCGTAAGACTATCACACTTACCCTGAAAAGTCAAGGCGACACGCTGTATCTTTCGTGTGATTTAGGTCACTTATTCGCTAGGCTCATCCGAACATCTGTTCGTCTTATTTGCTAGGCTCATTAACCTTATCTATCTCTATTTATTTGTATAAGGGAATACTATCACACTACCCCCCAAAAGTCAAGTCCTACATCGGCGTGTCGTGTGTGATATAGCCCACATTTTTGGGCCGCCCCAATGTCCGATTTGTACCTATTTAAATGTGGTGTAACTCACAGTGGCTTATGTCCGAAATGTCCGTTTTGTGGTACCAAAAATGTCAGTGGTAGGTGTTATACTTCTAGTATAAAGAAAGTCAGAAAAGGTTTCTGAACTAGAAAGGAATTCAAATGAATTCAAATGTAATAATCACAGTGTGTAAATCACACGTTCCTAATAAGTCTGCTATCTCAGAGTTAGTAGATACACAATTCACGTTTTGTGAAGTTTGTGAAAATAACATTGAACGTTGGTATAACGATTCAGACCCTGAACGTCTACCAATGTGGACATCTTGGCAGGTGTCTAAATGATAGACTTTGTTAAACAGTTAGAATTAAATAACTACCTTGATGAAAATCAAGACCCACTAGCAAAAATGCTAGATGAACTTATCCTGAAAGGAGAATACAAATAATGAATGACTTTGAAATTAAAAATAATTTGTTAAATGAAATTAAAGAATTGACAGAAAATAATTATCCTAAAATGTGGGGTAGTGCTTCTGCGCTTCTCACAATTGAACAATTAGAAATTATCAAATCAGTTATGGAAAATAAATGATAAAAGAAATAAAAAATAAAATTATTCGCATTCAAGAATTGCGTCGTAGTAATGCTGCGACTGCAATACCAAATAAAAAAAAATATTCTAGAAAAATAAAACATAAAAATAAATTGCAATAAAAAAGGCCGCCCCGTTCGGGCGTGTCGCTTTGCTTTACGTACGATGTGGTTAAGATCACAGAAATTTTGTGGGCTAAATCACATCGCTGAGCGTCTCACTATTTGGATTTACTGGCTAGTAAGTTGTAAATCTCTGCTAAATCTGTTAAACTTACATAGTAAGAAAATAAAGAAAGGAAGTGGCTAATAATGGCTAACTTATACAAAATAGAAGATTTGCTAATTGGTAAAATCTATCGCTCTAATTCTCTAACAGGAGAAATCGTATCTGCTGAAAAAGATAATCGTTCAGTATGGTATGGAGATAATACAGAAAGTTATTTGGTTGAGGTTAATTCTATCTACCGCAATAAATGGCGAACTGTTGCCGTAAAGGTAGGTGAATAACTAATGGGATACATTGAGATTTTTCGCCTAGATGAAAAAGGTGCTGGTTGGGTTGACCTATCAGAAGCCACACCTGATGAACTCTTAACCTTAGAGTTAGGGTTATTCCAAGAGGGTGCTTTGTGAGGTAACTCACATCGCCACACCCCCTAGAAATACAAAAAATGTCAGTAGCCTATGGTAGGCTAGGATTATAAACAAAACGAAAGGAAGTCAAAATGACTTACACTGTAAAACTAGAAACCTTTAGCGGTGAGGTAAAATCTATCGCTCTCCCTAGCAAGGGTGCTGTTGCTCAATTCATCTCTACATACCCTGAGAAATTGCCTGTTGGTATTTCTGTTAAGGTTGCGTGTGACGCTTTAGGCGTTCGTGGAACACTAAGAGGAAAGGCGTTAGCATAATGATAAACTCTGTAATGGCTTTTGACTGTGATGAGTGTAATGGGCAAGGTCTTATCTTTTGGGGTAATGACCTTGACTACAATGTGGAAAAGTGCGAGTGTAATGATTTCGCACTAGGTAATTTATTTTCTAGCGGAGAGGCTAACTAATGATAACACTAAAACACTCAATAAATCTCGTAACCGAAATTGATGAAAACAAAATGCCTGACCACTTGCTTAGTGGCTTGTTAAACTTATCAGAAGTCCAAATGGAAATGCTATTGCGTGAAACTTTTATCAGAGGCCTAAACGACCTTGGCGTATTTGAAAAGTTAAATGAAAATAATTCTTATGCTATTGTAAAGGTGGCAGAGTAATGATGACACGCAAGGACTATGTTGCCACTGCTGAAATTCTTTCTATGTTCAAAGACTCAATTGATGAATTAGTTTTTCACGATTTAGTTGATGAATTTTGTGGAATGTTTGAAGCAGATAATACACGATTTAATTCAGATAAGTTTTTTGAAGCGTGTAATAAGGATAACCAATAATGCTAACTGAATTGGATCTGCTTGCAATTATTATTGCGCTAGGTGGTGCAGGTGTTGTTATTTATTATTCAATAAAAGAAAACATTGCATTGCGAAAAGAAATCAGACGCTTGCAACTTGCATTGCGTGATGAACGTAAAAAATAAATAAATAAATTCCTGAGCAAGAATAAAAACTGCTCCCAATTTTGGGGCGGCCCGTTATCCACAGGGTTATCCACAGTTAAGATGTGATTAAAAACACACCCAGATTTGCCATGTCTAATCAGAAAATGTCAGTCTAATCTGATAGGCTTAGATTATTCTAAGAAAGGAAAACTAATGAAAGATTACTTTGATGAGTTTTATGATGACTACTACTCTAAGGAAATGCCACTAAGCGGAGATGCTTGCTACTGCAAGACTATGATGCTATGCTCAGTTTGTGCGAAGGGATATAACTAATGGGAAAGTTTAAGGATACCCTAATGGGAATACTTGCTCATGATGCGTGTTATGGAGCAGGTTGGCAATTTACAGGAAATGCTATAGACTATGATGTATGGGCTTGTGAGTGTAATCCTTACAACATACCTGCTGATGAAATACAGGAATACCACCAATTATTCAAAACTAAGGAGAACGCATAATGGAATACCTATACTCAGTAACTTGCACCTATGATGGTGATAAGTCCCCTCATTGGATTGGACGCTACGATAATGCGCTTGACGCAGTAAGTGAGTTTAATAAGTTTGTGGACTATGGATTGGCTAGCGAATACTCAACAGTTAATCTATCAGAGCCTAATGGCAAAATGCACACTAAGGTATTTTATGCTAACGGAACAGTAGGAGGTAAGTAAATGGGAAGCGTAACTGCACTAGGAATTAAAGATTCCGTATTAGACTTAGAAACTCAGATTCTTTATCACTTGCGTGGTAATCACTATCCACCAGTACCCGCAGAAATGGTTGCCCCTTGTATTGAAGCAATTGACGCATACTATGATGAGGACTATGGTCGTATGATTGAAATGCCTATGGTTGGTGACTTTCAGATTCTCTATAAAGGTATGACTCACGCACCTGCTAGTGCAATTGTTGAGCAACACCACCTAGATACTTTCATTGACCCAGTAGATGAGGACTTTTATGAGTAAAACACTTCAAGAATTATTAGATGAAGCAGCACCTGCTTTAGAAACCGTGTTATGGGAAATACTAGATGAGATTGAAGGTAATTAAATGGCTGCTACAATAATGAACATGGAATATGTTAAAGTGGATATTTTAACTTCAGGTCAATTAGAAGTAGATGATCTAATTCAAGTTGGCGATGAGGTTGTATCTATTGTAGAAATTGTTTCGTTAGCAGATGGATACACTCTTGAAATCATAAATGATTTTGGTGAAAAAGAAGTTATTGAAGTTGAGGAATACGAACAATTTGATTTAATGATGTTGCAGTAAAAAGCGGGGCGGCCCCCTGTGACCTTGCTCACACTCAATTAAGACGAGTTGATATTTTTCCTGATTTACGGTAAGATTATTCTATGCCCTTAATTAGAAGTAAAGATAGGAAAGTCGCAAATGCAGTCACACCAAACGGAAAACAAGCAAGTATCGCTAACACTTTTGGATTACCTAGTGGAAAAGATTTCTCGTGCCCTGGTGCCACGAGTGTATGTGAAAGAATCTGCTACGCAGGAAAGTTAGAAAAACTATTCCCTGGTGTTAAGGGAGTACTACTTAACAATTGGGAATTACTTAAAGACGCAGACCACGATACTATGGAAGCGTTGCTATCAGAAATGATTGACGGTTTTAGAAAAGATTGTGAAAAGAAAAATGCTCCATTGCTATTTCGTATCCATTGGGACGGAGATTTCTTTTCGGATGAGTACGCATTCGCATGGAAGCATGTAGTCCTTAATAATCCTGATATTCAATTTTGGGTTTATACACGAGTTAAGTCTGCCGCAGTTATGCTAAAGGATATGGATAATCTATCTTTATACTATTCCGCAGATAGTGAAAATATAAAAGAAGCGGTAGATCTAAAAAATACTCATGGCATTCGCATGGCATACCTTGCACAGAATTTTGCGGTAGGTCAAGCACAGATGAAAGAGATGATAGGTAAGGTAGGGGCTAAGTGTCCTGAGAATAAAAAAGCAATTCCGCTTATCTCAACAAATGGCTCCGCTTGCGTTTCGTGTTCATTATGTGTATACTCAAAGAGCGACATTGTATTCTCGTCAAGCAAGAAGTGAGGAATTATGGAGTTAGCAATAATAACTATCTTATTTATCATAATACTATCAGCAGGGCTAGGGCATAAGTAGTGTCCGTTATGTCCGATTTATCCCGTGATGTATCTCACACAAATAATAATCTCAAAATGTGAGAAATCTAGGAAATCAACTTGTATTTCTTAGCCAAAAATGTTAGACTTGTAGTATCAACAAAACAAAGGAGAAACAAATGGCAGTATCAAACGCAACATACAAAGTAGGAGATACCTACACAAGCCAAAAGTCAAAGCAAACAGGAACTATCCAAGAAATCGTGCCACAAGCAAATGGTAATGTTCGTGTTAAGTTAGATGTTAATGGCTCAACTCGCTGGACAACTTGGACAGCAAAGTCAGAGTAATTTAGCAAACGCTAATAGTCCTGAGCAAGACAATAAACTGCTCAACACAACCCCCATCAAACCCACCTAAAAGAAACGGAAACAAAACAAATGGCAACAAGAGGTAAAGCAATTAGCGTAAAGATACCTACGCAAAAAGTAATCAAGGCACTAGAAGCATCACTCGCTAAACTAGAACTTGATTGGACTTCACAAGAGGAAAACGAAGCAAAGTATAACAAGGCTATTGAGGCTTGGAAAAAAGAATTATTTACTTTTGCTATTGCTAATGTAGATAAGGCTGAAAATGTGCGAAGCAATTATCGTCAATGGTCAAACAACCTTAACATAGATTTTGACCTAACAGTTAAAGAAGGCAACTTCCCTGCTGAACCTGAGCGTGGATACACTACTCTACACAGACACGAATACGAAACTCAAAAAGAGGAGATGGCTAATGCTATCCGTATTCTTAAAATGACGGACGAGGAAGTAGTTAATACTTCTACCTACAACGCAGTTGCTCGCTATCTTTAATTAGATAACTAGGTGGGGAAGGGTAATTGACTTCCCCCCTAAAATCTAGTAAAATTAAATAATAACAAACCACTACAAACAAAGGAAAACAAATGACTCTAAGCGGATACACATACCAAATTGGTGATTTATTCACCACAAGCAAAACAGGCGTAACAGGTAGAATTGTAAAGTTCTCACCTATTAACTCTAAACTAACTCGTGTTTCTTTACAGTTAGCAAATGGTTCTCGTCGTCTTGCTATGGTAAGCACAACTAAATAATTCATCTCTGAGTTCCACGCTACCTGTAGCAAGCGTCCCCTGAGATGATCGTCCTGAGTATGACACTAAACTGCTCATCTTTTAATTGCCCCGCAAAAACGGGGCGGCCTTGTGATACAAATCACATCTCAGTATGTGAGACTAATTAAGAAATGCATTTGCATTCCCCCAATATTCCTGATATTATTATATTAACAACAAACAGAAAGAGGCCCCGCAATGTCAACCAATATCAATGACGCCGTAACAATTGATAAACTAGAAGTACCTTATAATCCAAATTTACTAGTAACCTATAAAGCAATCGCAGGCACATATGCTGCTCCTGAAGAGGCAACATATTTAACATCCAAGGTGACTGACCTTGAATGGGACCTACACAGTGCACGTGCTCGTGAAGAAGCGCTACGTAGTCTTCAAGGAACAGTGAGACAACTTGAAGACAATATTGTAGAATGGTACGACCCTAACTATTCTAAAGAAGAAGTTCTTGTAGCGCTATGTGAACTCTTTGGTATTAATCCAGTTAAGGAAATTGAAGTACAAGGAACTGTTTCATTCAGTGGAACAATCAGTGTACCAATGTCAGAAATTGCTGACTTTGATTTAAGTAATGTTTCAATTGAGGCTGAGTTAAGTTCATATGACTATGACGCAGACTTAAATGTAGACGAAGTTTCATTAGAGGACCATTACTAAATTTGATAGGGGGCTATCAGAACTGGCGACGGTACAGCCAGTATAAATAAGGGGCCAAAAATCCTAAGCAAGATTTAAAACTGCTTATTTTTCTTTTTAAAGGCCGCCCCGCGTGATCTATATCACATCAGGAAATGTCCGAATTGTCCGATGTTTAAGAAGATAAGTTGACATCCCCCAAAATTTTTGGTATGCTTAATTAAACAATCAACAGAAAAGGAAAAAATAACTCATGGCACATGACCTAGAAACACAAAACGGAAAAACATCTTTTGCATCTTTCCGTGAACCCGCATGGCATGGATTGGGTACTGTTTTCACAGAAGAAAAAACAACATCAGAAATGCTGGAAGCAGCAAGTCTAAATGGTTGGAATGTTCGTCTTGAAGATATGCCTATCCCATCACACTTAACAAGCGACAAGGAATACCAATATGTTGTTCGCACTAATCCTACAACTAATACACAAACCGATGTGCTAGGCGTTGTTGGTGAGCGTTACCATGTTTTGCAAAATGAAGATTTATTTTCATTTGGCGATAACATCCTAGATGGTGGTGGACGTTGGGAAACCGCTGGCTCAATCAAGGGTGGACGTGTTGTGTTCGGTGCATTAGCACTAGAGCGTGAAACTGTCCTAGACCCAAATGGTGTTGCAGATAAGGTTAAAACTTATCTTCTCATTAACACATCACATGATGGCTCAATCGCTATTCAAGCAAGCATCACACCTGTTCGTGTTGTGTGCGCTAATACTCTTAACCTTGCGTTAAATCGCACTAAGAAAAAAGATGGCGTAAAGCAATCTTTCAAGATTCGTCACACACAAACTGCCAATGGTAAAGTACAAATTGCTCGTGAGACTTTAGGCATGGCTAATAAATACATGGACGAATTTGATATCATGGCTAAGGCAATGATTGAAAAGACTGTTGATGCTAAAATGTTTAACGACATTATTCTTGCTGCTTATCCTAAGCCAGATGCAGATGCAAAAGGCTCATTCAAGAAGTGGGAAAATAAAATAGATATGATTAACGATATCTATACTGGTGAATTTAACGGAATGATTGCTGGAAATGCGTGGGGTGCGTTCAATGCACTAACTGAGCGTTTAGACTGGTATCGTTCTGCTCGTGGTGGTTCTAACGAATCTATCCTTGCAAGTGCATCAGGATTTGACCCTGCTATTAACGCAGAGAAAAATCGTTTGCTAAAAGTTGTACAAAATACTTTGCAACTAGTTTAGTAAAAAAATCCTGAGCATGATTTAAAACTGCTCGCATGGAGTGTTAGCATAGTTGGTTAATGCGCTACCCTGTCACGGTAGAGATCACGGGTTCAAGTCCCGTACACTTCGCAAGTGCGGGGCGGCCCTCAATAATAGTATATTAATACATAAAAACTTTATTAAGAGGACTTGATTTATTTCCCGAAACCCTGTAAAATAATAATATGACCTTAAAAACCGTAGAAAAACTAAGAGCCATAACAGTTGGAAACCTTGTAGATGAAATCTATAATGATAATTACTCTCACCTAGAGTTTATGGATAACATGGGTGGAGATTGCGATTGTGTTATTCACACTACCCTTGAAACTATCCTAGAGTATTGGGAGGTAAAGTAATGTTAGGCTATACATATAAAGATATACAAGCATTTGGTAATAGTTTAACTTGGGCTATTGATACCGCTAAGTCTCAGGGTGAAGAACAACAGTATAAACAATTATTAATTGTATGGGATTTCTTTGAAGGTTTGTTGGCAGAGGGGTATGTAGCAGATGTGGGCTAAATATACATTTGTTTGTGATCCATTTAAATGTGATTCTCTTCTTGAATTTACCGCCAGGGATGGGTATGGCTTCCCTAATGGGATAGTTAGTATGACCTGCCCTTGTGGTAGAGAAATGCAATATGTCAGTGTGGAAGATATTGAGAGCAAGTTCTATGAACCTGTGATTAAGGTCACACCCCCAAAAGTTGTCAAAATCAACACCAACCCTTATAATTAATATTAAGACACTACAGAAAGAATCCCAAAATGCCAACATATGATGTAAAGGTACTCGTAGAATATAATTACGAGGTAGAAGCAAACTCTGATAAAGAAGCAGAGGAGCAAGGCTGGATGTATGAGGACTATGCCTATTCAGGTGAAGTTTATTCTATTGAGATAGATGAACAGATTCCAGAACCAGAAGAAGAGGAAGTAGCCTAATGCATACCCTTCACTGGTGGGCAGTAGAGGCAGAGGATGAGCAAGAAGCCTTTAGCCTTGTTAAAGAAAGATTAACTAATGATTCAGGAGACAGTTGGGTAGACTGGTCTGATTGGCATGTCGTTGGTGGTGGTCGTTGGAATCCCAAAGGCGACGGATATCAAGACCAATCAAACATGATTATCTCATTTGCTAAAGAGCCTGATAACTTTAAAGAAAAACTTGAGGGTATCAAGACTGCTCGTAAAGACGAGATGAATGAAATGCTTTCCAAGATTAAACCTGATAAGTTTATTAGTGATATGGTTGACTATATCTCAAACAATGGTATGCCAAACCCTGAAGAACGATTCTCTATGAATAACTACTACATTGGGATTGCAACTGATTTGTTACAGGATAGTTATAAATCAAGCAGTTACTTTTATGATATGAAGGAGTTCACTGCTAATCTAGAGTATGTTTACGAACGACTTGACAAATCCCCTGAAAATATGGGACAATATTTAGTACCAGTAGATTTCCATTTCTAAGGAGACACCATGACTGAAAACAAACTAAAACTAGAAAGTCTGATAGATAGTGCTTGGGAAAACTTTGCTGAGATATCAGCAGATGAAGAAGCAGGCGACTACTCAGACGCAATGCTATCTATGGAGCGCACCGAAGCGCAAGGGTATGCTGAAGGATTAGCAGTTGCCTATGAACTAATCTTTGGAGAGGCATACATTCCAAAGGAGAGTACTAATGTCAACTAATATTTTTTTTGAAGAGATGGACCTAGATGCATGGTTTGATACATACAAGCCAATCAAAAACCATCTAGATGAGAATTCATCCTTTGATGGCCACATGTTTGAGACATATGGTGATGAGGTTGAATTTGTCAAGGCACAGGATGAGAATCGCATCTGGATGTATGGTGATGGAGATGACGGAGAAGGTCATATCTGGAATGGTTGGCATATTGTTAATAGGATTGGTTACTTCATTACTGAGGTCCCCTGCCCAATTGACACTGAGATTCAAGTCAATCTAAATGATTACTATTATTTCTGCGAAGGCTGTCATCAAGAATGGGAAGGCAATGCTGGTCATCTTGTTAATGACACATTAGGTGAGATTGAGAAATGTCCTGCTTGTGCAACCATGGAAGAGATAGAGGAGTATGGCTATGAACAAGGCTGAGATTAATAGTTCACTAAACACTGCACAAAAACTTTTATGGTCTGGATCTTTACATGAAGTAGATGAGGCCCATAACATCATTGCTAAACTAATCGTAGATCTAGAGAAGGACCAAGTAGACAAAAACGATGATATTTGATATGATAAAAAGACAACCACTATCAGAGGAGACCAACTAATGGCAAAATGGGACATTGAAGTAATCTTTGAACCAACTGGCACCTTTATGAATTTTGAATATGAAACCGACAATGAAGATGAAGACAGCATCTTTAATGAGATAAATAACCAACTATCAATCGTACCATTTCTAGTAGAAAAAAATGAGGAAGAGTAATGGGATTTGTAATTGCATTTTTTATTATTTTCATTGCAATTGGTACGCTAGCAGGCGGACTAACAGGCTATTCCAACGAACCTAAACTGTAAAGGAGAATAAAGTGGGAGCACGTATTAATTTTGTATTTAAAGACAGCACAGAGGGACCTAGTGTAGTTCTTTACAGTCATTGGGGCCAAGACTCGTGGGAGGCTGACATTGCTGCAGCGCTAGAGCATGCACGTCCTAGATGGCAAGACTCTTCATATGGGACCCGTATGATGATTAGTTATCTTATGCAACACAGCATTCTTGATGAAACAGGGTTTGGCCTATATGCTGTCAATGGTGAAAACTATGACTTAGGGGAGCAGACCGTGGTTATTGATTTTATTAATAAGACAGTTACTGATAATGTACCAGTAGAATGGGATAAATTTGTGGCTGCGTATTCGCCACTGAGTGTCTAGATAGGGGTCATCTAGACAAATGCTAGGGGGAGGGCAGGTTTGTGGTGGGCTTGCTCTCCCCACACTTTTTTGATAGAATTGGGGTATGGGATTTATGCGTAGGTCTATTAGACTAGCAGTAAGCAAAGAGGAGAAGGTAGCCAATAAAATGGTTGCTCTCTTGTCTGACTTTACCCTTGACCTAGAAGCCATTGGTTTTTATTTAGCAAAGGGTTCTCCACACATTATTTATACGAGGGCTAATGAAGTATTAGAGGCTATGCAGTATAATAAAGAAGTTGACGAATTAGATAGAGGTGTCTACTATGGAACAAAGTAATTTATTTGATAACAAGGTAAGCATCCTTGCTGAACTATGGATGAACTATCGTGATGACGAACAGTTAAAAGATTTTATAGAATACAACGATCTTGGTTTGCCTATGGCTTATTTCTTAATGAATGAATTGGTTTTGCCTACCCAGCAATCAGAAATTTACATTAACGAAACCTATAATCTTTTAATTGCTTCTCTTGGCGTTAAAGATGTTGAGTATGAATCCTTAGACGAACTTTTATCTACTGAGCCTGACGACTTCGGCAACTAATAATAAATCCTGCTTTTTGGGGGCGGCCCAAATCATATCAAAAGGGACATATCTACCAAACCTTATTTTCCAAAAAGACATTAAGAACCCTTTCTAAAAAATCCCAGAAAGTTTGCCAAACCTTTCTATCTCAAACCTTTCAAACCTTATATCCGACAAACCTTTATACCAGGATATAGGGTTTTGTATCTTATACTATAGGTATTACGATCATATCTTTTTATCCCCCGCCCTAAAGCGTTTTAATTATCCTATTAGACATTACGACGGGCCTCAAAAAATCGCTGGAAGTTTGGCGGGGGATTTAGAAACATAACACTTCTACCCCCTATAAGATAACAAACCTTTTCTTCTGGTTTTTAAATAAATACCAAACCTTTCTATTCTTTTTGCTGGATTTTCCTACATTTTTCCTACATTTTTGTACAAAATTTATAGGGGTTTTTAGCATACAAGGTTTGACAAATAGAAGGTTTGGGAGTATAATCCGCTATCAAGGTTTGGGGTTTGGTAGGTTTGAAGGTTTGTTAGATACTAGATGTAGTGGTTTGGCATTACGAACGCCCCATATATAGGCGCCTAATCACCCACTTCACTCCACTTTCCTCCACCAAAACCAAATCTAAAAAATATCAGTAAGATTTAATTTGCTTACCAAACCTCACCAGATAGCATTTAAAAGCCTTCTAAGCCTATTTTGGGAGGGTATCAAACCATCATCCTGGATCCATATTCAGGCATATCTGGTTTATCAAACCAGCATAGAGCCTATGGGTTCAAACCTTCATATCCTGGATATCTGGCATATCTGGCTATCTCAAAAACAAGGTTTGGTATATAGGGTTATGTCTTATAGGGGTGATTGGGTACTCTTTGACTTCCCCGCCAAAATTTGATATACTTAAAAAACAACATTGGGGTTTAAATGAGCGATAAAAAATATGTAAGAATAGTTGTAGATGGCAAAGAAAATATTAACATTAACATGGAAAAACGTTTTCTTCAAATGGCTTCTATTTTAAATACCTTAGAGCATAAAGGCATGAACAACATAGATAATATGCCTATGCTATCTATTCCATTCTTAGATTGGTTAAACTCTTATGATTTTTCAAACCATTTTATGGTTGAGTTTGGCTCTGGGAATTCCACCAACTATTTTGCTGATAGATTTAAAAAAGTTTTATCCTATGAAACAGATCAATCGTGGTTTGACAAAATATCTTCATCTGCAAAAGAAAATGTAGAATGTAGGTTAATCTCTAAAGAGGATATTCTTTCAGGCAACTATGATATTTTTTCAGAAGATAATTTAGTGGTTTTTATGGACATGAATATTAATAGAAAAAATGCCATGGAGACATTATTAAAGCAACATGCTCCAGATATGATTATTTTAGACAATAGCGAATGGGACCCAAATAATTGTAAAATAATTCAAGATAAAGGGTATATGCAAATACCATTTTGGGGTATAAGATTTGAAGAATATTATGATAAATGTACATCTGTATTTTTAAAACAAGGATATAGGCTTCCTTATACAAACCATAAATATTTTGTTCCAGGAGCCTACGTTGTAAATTCAGATATATCTTAGTGGTCTATTCACCGCAAATGACTATAGGGGTAACAAGGTTCTTATTGACTTCCCCCGCAAAATTTGATATGCTTGGTACATGAGCAATGTTGATGACTTTCTAAATGATCCTTGGAAACATTTTAATGAGATGCGTAAGACTCCCCATGTATGTGACTACAACTATATAGTTGATTCCATATCAGGACAGCCTGCCTTCTTTGAAATATGTAAATACTGCCTTGATACAAGTGCTGTTATTGAAATGGACAATTAATGCACGTTAGACAGGTCAGAACAAAAAACAATAGATTTAGTACCGTACAATACGATAGTGCTGGAAATATATTAACGCCATCTAGAAAAAAAGAACTCAAGAAACTTGCCAAGAAGCATCCCAAAGGTGGTCCTAAGTGGGTTAAAATTATAAGTCAATATAGTGGCACATGCTGTGTCTGTCATAACAATATGTTGATTGGTAAAGAAATGTTGTGGAATAAAAAAAATAAAAAGACTAAGCATATTGGATGTGACAAATGATTAACCTAGAAATCCCAGATCCATTTGCTAACTTTGTGGCTAGGAAAGAACGTAAGTCTAAAGGTTTTATATATGATTGGTTTGCTGGAGAGTGGTCTATGAACTGTGGATGTTGTGGGGAATTGATTTGTGCCCCCACCAAAAAAACGATTATACAAACCAGGCTTTACCATACAAGAAATGAATGCTTAAATGGATACTAAATGTACTAAATGTGATATGTCAGAATTTGAAGAAGACTTTTACGAAACTCATCAATGGCTTCCAGGAAAATTGTGGTGCGTTAATAAAAATGACTAGGATAATAGTCTGTCCTACCTGTAATAAAGAGTGGGAACTTAGATGGGGTATCTTTGCTTACGATTCTTTATCTAGGCATATGAAGACTACTCACCGATAGTGCCCTTTAGGGCATATGGAGGTTTTATATCTCTCCCGCCGCCGAACTTAAAATCTCTATTTTGCGCCTTGCCTTTATCGCCGAACTTTGTTATAATTAATTTGTCGCCCTAGGCAAGGAGACGAACATTAATAAATTAAACTACCTAGTCCCGCCATCGGACTCTAAATATAAAGGGCGCAGAGGCATGAACGGTTGTTCCCTATCTTGTGGAAGTGATCGTAACTCTCTTGTCGGGGGAGACAGCGACATAAAATAACTGGTTACACCTGAGCATGTGTATAAAAGGCTCTTGACTTTTGCCACAAAATTTGGGACAATTAATACATGCAAACCTTTCTACCTTTTTCGGATTACGAACAGGTCGCCGAAACCCTAGATAATAAACGCCTTAACAAGCAGATTCTTGAAGGCTATCAAATCTTAAAGATATTATCTGGTGCTTCAGAATCAGGTGCTTGGAGAAACCATCCAGCCGTATTGATGTGGAAAAACTCTGAGCATTACCTTGATGAGTATATTAAGTATATGGCTATTGAGGCTAACTACCGTGGAATTAAAACAGATAAAAATATATCAAACATTAAAGAACTAAAGGCTAAGTTTGCAAAGCGTTGGGGTAATGTCAAACCCATCTGGTCTCAGCCAGAGCATCTTGATCGTGTTACTCTTAGCCATAGGGCTAATTTATATCGTAAGGATTCTATGCATTATGCAGAGTTTAGGTTAAATACCGCCAATCCTTGCTGTGATAAGTGTTTATACTATTGGCCAACACATACGTTATGATTTGGTGGATATGGAAAAGACACATTAAGTGTCGCATGGGATTTCATTTTACATTGGGCAAAGATGATAAAAGATTTTGCCTTATATGTTCGGAAGAAATGTTTTAATAGTTTTATTAATTATATTGATTACTTTGCGTGATGAAATTGCTTCAGAACTAAAAGCCTCAGTGTATCCATGTTGTGGCATATCTTCTTTAACAAGATAAGCCTTTGGAAACTTATTACGAAGAACCTTTAAAACCTCAGATTCAATCTGCCTTGCCAAACCCCTATCTTGAAGATACCAGTACTTAATCAGCATCCAACCTTTGACTCTATGCTGAGAGTATCTACGATTAGATAGGTTTGCTATACCAACCTTGAATGCTTTAAGAGTTGGAGAGTATATTAGGTATAGTAGGGTTCTTTCCATGTGTTTATTATATCTTGACATACCGCCACAAAATTGATATACTGAATATAACGATAGGGGGCTAGAGTGATTAATTTATTATTTCTTATACCAGCATTTATTTTGGGGTACGTTGCTTGTTATTTTGTAATGACATACAAGGTTGACTAATGAAAGAACCCAAAATCATGACTATGGATTGGCGTGGACTTGGATACTGGCCTGTCTGGAAAGATGGTAGGATAGTCTGGGAGAAAGAAGATAAGTAATGCATACCTATGAATTTACCTGTGATGGCTGCGGTACCAAGATCACTATGGAGATACACAAAGAGTTAGACTATAATCTTCACTGCCCTTGCGGATTAAAGATGACTTTAATATTTTATTTAAAGAGTCCAGACGTAAGAGCAGAGTAAAGGTTTTATTTCTATAACTTTACAAAACCCCATATCTTCTGTATACTTGTTATATGGAAAAAACATTGAACATACATATAAAAGAAATACGAGAGCAAATAGCCAAAGAGATTGAGGCTATTGAAATTAGAGATAGTATTGAAAATGCTGTTGGTATGAGATTAATTGCTGCTAAGGTTGCAAGAGGATAAATCTTTTTAAGCAGCAGTAGCCAAGTTGGTCAAGGCACCGAACTCATAATTCGGCTATCGTAGGTTCAAGTCCTACCTGCTGTACGATCTGGTATTATAGAAGTATGTTTTGTGACTACTGTGGTGGCAGGTTAGTTAATGGCGATTGTAATAATTGCTTTAGTAACTCTAGTGCCCTGAGAGATTTTGAGGATGAAGATGACTAACTGGACAGAAGAACTAACAGAAAAACAAAAAGAGCAGGTTTGGGACTTTATTGTTTTTACTGTAAAAGAAATAAGAGATCAGATAGCCGTTGATATTGAAGGAACATCTCAACTTTGGAAAGCAAAAGGATTGAACAAATCTCGCAGGACTCAAAAAGCATTTGAAATTTCTGCTGCAATTGCTAGAGGGCAGAACGAGGTTTAACATGGGAGAACTTGAAGAAGGCATTAAAAATGTTCTTTTTAATATAGCAAAAGAACTAACTATTCACGAACTTGATGAGTCAAATGCTATTATTGAAATAAACTATGATAAGTATACTGTTGAAATTATGGAACTATTTAAAAAGTATTTGGAAGGAAGGTAGTCATGGCTCATACTAAAAAAGAAACTATTACGATTGGGTGGTGTGATGGTGGAATGGTTGAAGGTAGATTTGCAGATGGAATAATTAATACAATTATGACCTGTGATAAAGAAAATATAAAATTTGTAAACAAACTTCGTGTTAATGGAAATCAAATTGGAAGACAGAGACAGGTTTTGTTTGATAAATGGGCTGATGATATTAAAAGTGATTGGCTTTTATGGGTAGATTCAGACATTGTTTTAACTCCAGCAGTTTTTAAAACAATTTGGGAAACAGCAGACAGACTATCTAAACCAGTAGTAACTGGAGTTTATTTTGTTTCTAAAGAAAATGAACAATCTTTAATGCAACCATTTCCAGCAATATTTAATCAAGGAAGTAATGAGCACGAGTTAGTAATCATTCACCCACTGCCAGACAATCAAGTTATAAAGGTTGACTCTGCTGGGTTTGGACTAACACTTATGCATAAATCAATTATTGATCCTATTCGTGCAGTTGAACCAGACTACTCTTTGTTTGGAGAAAAAGAGGGTCTTGGAAATAAATACATTAGTGAAGATATTGTATTTTTCCGTAAGTTAAAAAAGGCTGGAATTCCATTGTATGCTCACACTGGTGCTACAGTTCAACATTTAAAAACCTTCTCATTTGATCAAAACTATTACAATTTATATTGGAATGGGCTACAAAAAGAATTATTTACTAAAGGATAGATCATTGGCTAATATAGTATTTCTTGGTAACTTTGAGGTATCTTATAGTAGTGAGAATCATCACGCTAAGTCTTTAGAGTCTCTTGGACATACCGTTGAAAAAATGCAGGAAAAGAAAGCAACAAGCGAACAAATATTAAAGCAAGCATTACGATCAAATCTTTTTATCTGGGTTCATACACATAGGTGGAATACTCCAGGATCAATGCCTATGGATGAAGTTCTTATAAAATTAAAAGATGCTGGTATTCCAACAATGACTTATCATCTTGATTTATGGTTTGGTATTGAACGACAAAAAGATTTAGAAAATGATAACTTTTATAAAACAATCGGGCACTTCTTTACAGTTGATAAACTAATGGCTGATTGGTTTAATGAAAATACAAATGTAAAAGGACACTTTATACCTGCTGGTGTTTACGATAAAGAATGCTATATTCACTCAGACTACGATAAGTATGGCTTTGAGCACGATGTTATTTTTGTTGGTAGCAGGGGCTATCATCATGAACATAAGTATCGCCCAGAACTAATAGACTTTTTAAGAAAAACATATGGTAAAAAATTCCTTCATGTTGGTGGAGATGGAGATACTGGAACTGTGCGTGGTGATGCATTAAACCGCATGTATGCAAAAAGCAAGGTAGCAATTGGAGATAGCCTTAACATTAACTTTAACTATCCTTACTATACTAGTGATAGGTTGTTTGAAAGTACTGGTCGTGGTGGTTTTACCATTTACCCTCGCATTAAAGGTCTTGAAGAATATTTTGAAGATGGTAAAGAAATTATTTTTTATGAGCATGGAAACTTTAATGACCTAAAAGAAAAAATAGATCAGTATTTATTAGATGGCATATCAAGAGAGAGTATAAGGTCAGCAGGGCATGAAAGAACTAAGAGTGAACATACCTATGTGCATAGGTGGAGTTCAATTATGAATGAGTTAGGAATCAAATGAAAAACATAGCGATTACTGGTGCAACTGGACTTCTTGGCTCACACTTATCAAACTACTATTTATCTTTAGGCTATAACGTATTTGTATTATTAAAAGATGAGCATAGCCGTACAGAACTTTCTAAAGACGTAAACAAGGTATATGGAAGTATCAATAACAAAACAGATATTGATTTCTTCATAGAAAAGTCAAGACCAGATTACTTTATTCATCTTGCAGCGCAGACTCAGGCATACGACTCAATTAAATACCCTTACAATACTTTTTATACAAATATGGTTGGAACATTAAATGTTCTTGAGTCATTAAGAGAATACAAAGGCTGCAAGTCAATCATCGTTGCATCTAGCGATAAAGCCTATGGTGAATTAACTAATGATGAATACTTTGAAGACCATATTCTTAATGGAGTATATCCATATGATGCATCTAAATCTATTACAGATATCATATGTAATTCATATAGAAATACATACAGTATGCCAGTTGTAACTACACGTGCTTGTAATATATACGGAACTGGCGATAATAATATTCAGCGATTGATCCCTGGAATTGTAAGGGCATATAAGAATGATGTGTTATTTACAATAAGAAATGCTGGCAGAGATATTAGAGAATATATAAATGTTAAAGATGTTGTATCAGCATATTCAAACATACTTACATATGGCGAAACAGTTAACAACATCCCATCATTTAACATATCTTCTGGTGAAAGATATTCTACTCTTGAAGTATTTAATATTGTCCAAGATGTTATTGGTAAAAAGATTAGGCATGAGATAGTTGCAAGTGACGGATTTGAAATTAAAAAACAATTTATGAACTCATCTTTGCTGCAAGAAAAAACTGGATGGAAACCAGAACATACTATGAAAGATACAATGAGAGAAATAGTTGATTTTTATATGGAGAATAAATGAACATAAACTTTGGATGTGGAAGTATTCAGCCTTCTGATTGGACTAACATAGATCTTGATACAGAATTTAAAACTGAGTATAGAGATTTAAGTTTAATACCTGACAACTCTTGTGATGTTCTTGTTTGTCATGCAATAATTTGTTGTGTTAAGTATCATGATATTGAAAAAGTATTGTCAGAATTTTATAGAGTTTTAAAACCAAATGGAGTTGTAAGAATTAGTCTTCCAGATATAGTCTCTGGCTTTGATGCATATCAAAATAATAATATTAATTTTTTCCCTAATTCTGAAGATGACTTAGATAAAAGATTTTCTGCATGGCTAACCTGGTATTCACAATCAGCATCGCTACTAACAAGTAAGGCGTTGCAATATAAATTACAGGCTGTTGGCTTTAATAATGTTTCTGAAACAAACTTTAAACAAACAGTATATTCAAATAAAAAAATATACGAACTTGACACAAGAGAACATGAGTTTTATTTTGTAGAGGCAATGAAATGACAGAAATGATTAAGACAATTTTAAACGGAGAGTTTGAAATTGTGCTTCCAAAACATCGTGCAGATAGACCAGAGTGGCATAGTGAAGAAGGTTGGGAAAAACCAAGACTTAAATCAATGAATGAACATATTGGTAAAGATGATGTTGTTTATTATGTTGGCGCAGAAGAAGGAGAGTTTCCAGCATTGTGTCAAATGTGGGGCGCAGAAGTTGTTTTGTTTGAACCAAATCCAAAAGTTTGGTCTCACCTTCCAGCAACTTGGACATCTAATAATTTAAAACTTCCAATGGTTTGTATTCCTGGATTTGCTTCTGATAAGATAAACAATCTTTCACGAGTGTATAGAGATGAATGGCCACCAGAAGTTAATGATGAAATTTTAGCAGCGCATGGATTTAAAGAACTATATCTTGAAGGTGATTCGTATGGTCAAATTACTATAGATTCTTGTGTCTATGATCATAAGATTAAGCCACCTACCGCAATTTGTTTAGACGTAGAGGGTAGTGAGTGGAGAGTTCTTGGAGGTGCTGAGAGAGTGCTTAAAGGTTATAAACCTAAGATTTGGTTGTCTGGACACCCTGAATTTATGTTGCAACAATGGGATGAGTCTTTATATAGTCTTAGACAATGGATAAAAAATTTAGGATATAAAGAAACATTGCTTGATTACCAACACGAAGTTCACCTGTTCTATGAGTAGTATTATTTTTTGTTCACATACAGATGATGCAATTTTTTCTTTAGGAGACTATATCCTTGATAGTGATGATGAGTTTACAATCGCATCTGCATTTGCTGGGATACCAACAGATGATGCTGGATATAAAAAACACACTACATTAAGAAAAGAACATGACGAAGCCTGTTCTATGGTAAATGCTAAAGTTATTAATGGAGATCTATTAGATGATGTTTATGGAAAACAAAATGAAGATGATTTAATAAATTGGATAAAAAGTATAATTGTAGATTTTGATAATATATATATTCCACTAGGAATTCATCATCCAGACCACGTATTTTTATCAGATACTTTATTTAATTTAATGAAGCATTTTGATAAAAAATATTTTGTATATGCTGAGTTGCCATACAAATTGTCATATCAGGATTTATATGAAACAAGATTAAAAATTTTTACATCACTTTGTGGTTTAAAAAAAACTAACACCAATTTTACAAAAAACAAAATTGATGCAATAAAAAAATATGATTCACAAATAAAATACGCAAGCGATCCATCTTGCATAGATGAAAAATTATTTGCACAACTTATTGTAGAAGAAGAAGTATGGGAAGTTTCAATATTAGATCATGCTAAGGTTTTTTGGGACAATGCTGCAAAAGATGTAGATGTAAGGCATAAATATATTGCAGATGAATGGGCATCTACTCAAACATTTTTAAATCTCATAGAAAATAGCAATGACAATTGGAATAATGTTTTAGAGATTGGATGTGGAATAGGAAGGCTTCTAGTTCCTTTAGCAGATAAGTATGGTGAATGTAATTTTTATGGAATAGATATTTCTGATGAAATGATAAACCTTGCACCTAAAAGAAATAATATAAAGTATCAAGAAGTTACAGACAATCTTGATTTAGTATACTCAATGTTAGTTTTTCAGCATATTGAGAATCAAGAAAAAATTAATTATATTAAACTTGCTTATGAAAAATTAAAGTTTGGTGGAAATTTATTTATTCAATTTGTCATTGGTGAAGAAAATTCTGCATATTCTTATCAAACATCAAAAATTAAAATTAACAATATATTAACTGATGCAGGATTTCAAAACCTAATCTTTACAAATCAAATGCATCCTGACTGGATGTTTGTTAAGGCTACAAAATGATTAAGGCCTATTTATATTCTCATGATGGCAAAGATTACGCTAATGACAAATGGGACTATGGGTTATTAAAAGAAGTATTTGATAAATATGAAATTGATCAAGTTAAAGTTACTTCTATTCCCAAAGTTGATAGAGGCTTTGTTATTGTTCCTGGACCACAGAGTTTTGGACATGAAGAAACAATAAATAAAGAAATACAAAATATATCAAGGGTGCTTTTATTTATTACGGGGGATGAAGAAAGTATATTTAATATAAACAAGATTAATCATCCTAACATTGAAATATGGATTCAATATCCTAATGAAAGTAATAAACAATATAATAAATTACCTATTGGAGTTCCCCAACATTTAAAGCAGTTTATGCCAGACTATCCTATTAAGAATTATGATTTATATTTTGGTGGTCAAATAACTCATTCAAGAAGACAGCAACTATCAAAGGCCATACAGTCAATGCCAAACACCCTTTTTAAGCCCACAGCAGGCTTTGCACAGGGCGATCAGCCAACAGACTACTATCGCAACCTTGCCAGCGCTAAGATTGCTCCAGCACCTTCTGGTGCGGTAACTATAGATACCTTTAGATTTTTTGAGGCTATAGAAATGTTATGCCTTCCAATAGGAGATAAAATTAATTCAAAAGGAGACTCTATTGATTTTTATAATACTGTGTTTGGATATGATATTCCTGTAAACCTTGTTTCTGCTTGGGCTGAGTTGCGTTATCTTGTTCCTGAGTTATTAAATCAATACCCTCGCAACATGCATAAAGTGGTATGCTGGTGGATGAAATATAAAAGAGATCTTGGAATAAAAATTATGAGGCAGATCAATGAATAAAAATGATGTAACAATTATATTGGCTACATCTGTATTGCCAAGCCATCCAGACACACACATTATTGATGAAACAATTAATTCTCTTAGGGTTCATTTTCCTAAAAATGAAATAATCATGCAGATAGATGGATTACGACAAGAACAAATGGATCGTGAAACTGACTATAATGAATATAAAAATAGAATTCTGTGGAAGTGTTTGCATGAATACAATAACGTTCTTCCCATAATGTTTGATAAGCATAGCCATCAAAGCACAATGATGCGTAAAACTATTGATGATATTCAAACATCTGCATTGCTATATGTTGAAGGTGATGCACCACTTACTCCAGACGCAGAAATTGATTGGGAAAAGTGTTTTGATTTAATTGGGCATGAGAAAGCAAACACAATTCGTTTTCATCATGAAGCCTTTATTCCAGAGGCGCACAACCATTTAATGTTTGGCATGGAAGATATCTTTATGAGAACATCTCAATGGAGTCAAAGACCACACCTGAGCAGAGTTTCATATTACAGAGAAGTAATTCTTCCTCCACTTGAAGATAAAGTATTTATTGAAGATACAACTCATGGAAGAATACAAGATGATATTTCTCCATATAATAATTTTAATAAAGAAGGTTGGGATAAACATAAATTATGGATATACCATCCAGAAGGAAACATTAAAAGATCTTATCATTTAGATGGTCGTGAAGGTGGAAGAAAGTTTACTTCAGATGATGACGTTTGGTTTAAAGAGCAATGAGACTAGGAATTATAGCCAGATCAGATAATACTGGGCTTGGTAATCAAACAAAAGAACTTGTTGACATGTTAAAGCCTAGTAAAATATTACTTATTGATTCAACACCCTTTAATAAAAATACTCAGCATCCAGATTGGTACTCAGAATATAGTTGTATTAAATCAACTGGCTTTCCAACGCTACAACAAATAAAACTATTTCTTAACGAAGTTGATATTGTTATTAGTTGTGAAACATTTTACGATCAAAACTTTGTAAAGTATGCCCAAAGAAGGGGTGTAAAAACTATCCTTCAGTATAACTATGAACTTTTTGGTAATCTTGCAGCACCAAACCTTCCACTCCCAAACATCCTTTTATCTCCAAGCGTTTGGCATATTGATCATGTTAAAAAACTTTTTGGTAAGCAATCAACAGTAATGCATTTACCGCCACCAACAAATCCATCAATTTTTTCAGGGGCTAAAGAAATAAATATGTCTAAAGACCATAAGAGAATACTCCACATTGCTGGTAAAAAAGCAGCAAAGGATAGAAATGGGACAGATACTGTACTTCAAATGCTTAAATATTCTAAGGCAGACTATGAATTAGTTATAAGAAGCCAGAGCGAAATAGAGACAGACATAAAGGATTCAAGGCTTACAATTGAGATAGGCAATCCTGACAACAGAGAAGATATGTATAGTGGGTTTGATGCTATGGTGCTTCCTAGACGTTATGCAGGTCTTTGTTTGCCTATGAATGAGGCTCTTGTGAGTGCCCTGCCAGTTTTCATGACTGATATACCACCTAATAATTATATTTTACCAAAAGAGTGGTTGGTTGAATCATCATTGATTAGTTTGTTTAGAACAAAGGTTAGAATTGAATTGTTTGAAGCAAATAAAGAAAAATTAGCAAATCAAATTGATGAATATGTAAACAACAAAAACAAGAATGAGTATAAAGAAAAAGCCTATCAGATAGGCATTGATAATTTTAGCCCAGATAATTTACTTGATAAGTATCTAGAAGTTATTTCTCATATTTAGTTTTTGTTGTAAATTGTTTTCTAAGTATACTATCTAAGATTAAATCAAATGATGTATCTGCACTGGAAAGATATATATGATCTTCCTTTTTTAAATTGTATGATTTTAAAACTAAAGGGCCTTTTATATAAACCTTAACATCTTGCATCTCTTTTCCTCCAACATTAAATAGATTTCCATAAACAGATCTCCATAAAAATTGGTCTTGGTTTTTCAATACTTCTTTTAATTTTTCTTTTTCCATTATCATTGGAACGTGAAGTTCATAATCTAAAGCATGTTCAATCCCTAAAGAAATAACTTTTTTATATGTTGCTAAAAGTTTTCTTGTATACCCAGAGTTTGAATTTATCTTTTGATATAGATTTATTTTTTCTAAAAGTGAGCCACCATGGTAGTTATCTATACTATCTATCTTTTTTATGATATAAAAATCATCATTCATTAAAACAAATGACTCTGATATTTCGTTTGACTCTGTAATGCTTTTTAAATTATAAAATGCATTTTTATATTTTGTTAACTTCTGATCAACCTTTATATAGTTTCCAACATACCAGTCTGGTTTTCCACCAACAACCCAAATATTTGAGTCTGGAAAACTTTCAACTACAGATCTAATTGAATATCTTAGTTCTTCGTTGATTCCATCTTTACATATATATACAAAGTCCATATTTCCTCATTATAAAAATTAAGAAAAGGCGAACTTATTTTTAGTAAATTCGCCCTTCCTAATTAACTAACTACTTCTTTTTAACAGCAGCCTTTTTCTTTTTTGGTGCACTCTTAACAGGCACAATTTTACCAAGAGCGTCTGAAATTGCTCCTGTATCTGGCAGTACGCCAAATGCCTTGTCGTTTGGATTGAGTGCTCTCAATGCAACTGGTGCAAGGGCAGCAACTAATGCAGCCCAAAGATCTTTAGGATCTGTTACGCCAGCCATGTAAAGTGCAATAACTGATCCAAGAACAGATCGTCCATATGATGCAAGCATTGCTTTTGTTTTATCGTTTAGTATATTATTCATTATTCCTCCTAGGATATAATTCGTGTTATCGTTGTAAAGCCAATCCATAGACCAATAATTCCTGCGACTCCCGCAAAAACTGGTGGTGCTGGAACTGGCAATTTGAATGCTGCGAACACGACACCGCACCCAAAACCTGTTAGTATAGAAAAAAATATTTCCTTCATTGTTTAACCTTTAATCTCTGCATCTGGAAGCAATGCCATAAGTTTTTCTGAATAGTTGTTTAGTCCTTTATTGCTTAATTCTTTAGAAACTTCTTTTATTACTTTTTGTGATGTCTCTATATATTCAAATGCCCAGTCTCTTGAATCAGATAAAAACTTTATGAAGTTTTCTTTATGTATGTCTTCTCCAGAATCAATATCGCTTACTTTGGTTTTTAAAAATAACTCTTCAAGAGCAGAGTTTTTTAGATATAACTCTGCCAACAAAAATTGTGTTTTTTTAAGTTTAGAAAATATAGAGATATAGGCTATTCCAAAGGACAAAGCCAGGGTACCTAAAAATACTAAAAACATAGTTTCCATACTATCTATTGTACTATACCAATGCCCATATTAAAAGTCATCGTCTTCAATATCAAACAAGTCTAAATCAGCCAGATTGCTGAGTTTTGAGGCAAAAAATAAACTAAATGCAACAAGCATAGATATTCCAGCCACAACCAAGATTATTACTCTTTTTTTCATTTTACTGCCTCTCTAGTTACCAGCACTATGGCTCCATTATCCTCTAGTGCATTCTTTAATTTTACTATGTACTGTAGTGCTGCTATTTTTTCATCATGTACCATTTTTAAAAACTTATATTCGTTTAATTTTATAGTCAAGAAATGATCATTATCTATAATTTCAACACTAAAGTTTTTAGGTACCTGTATAGAATGAACTGCTCTACGCATTTCGTTTGTATACATATTACTCCATTGTTAAAGACTGCCAAGTGTTTGACCAGTCTTGTTTAGATTTGTGCTTATTAAACTCTCTTGAAATTTCTCCAGTTTCAAGATAAACACCTCCCCAAACTCCCCACTCTTTTCCAGATACTCCGTTAGCAAAACATGTTTTTCTAACAGGGCACTGTCTACAAAGTGCATCAACATTTTGTCTAATCCCCTCTTCATCTTCATACTTATCAAAGTATAAATTTGTTTCAAGACCTAAACAAGCAGCCTCATCTTTCCATAAATGCTGCTTCAAGATTACTCCCTATACTTATTTGGAATATCCCAACCATTGCGACCTGGCGTGTATATTTTATGTAAGTACCATTTATCTTTTATTCTAATTCCATTTACAGATGTTTTTGCCATATCTGACTCTTTTAGATCAACGACATTCCATCCATCCCAAACAAGATTATTGTTTTTGTTTACAATTTTATCCATTGTATTTAAACTTCTAATAATCACTTTTGCTCCCCTAATCCAATATCATAGTGATATCTATTACTATCTTCTAAAGTCCACTTTGGACTATCTTCAACATCCCACTGACGCTCATTAATCAGTCTATCAATTACCATATTTCCATATTTAGTTGTAAACGAAGGCTCAAACAGCAATACTCTGTTGTTAGGCTGTACCGCAAAGTTTCCATCATCTCTTACAATAACATGTCCACACTTATGTTGTCCAGGACTTTCTGAATATCCATGATCAAGAATATTAGACTCAGGATTGTGCCAATCTAAAGTAAATAAATATTTTCCATGAATTTTTGTTTTAGTGCGATCAATATATGACATCTTCATGTTTGCAAGATTAGCAAATTTTGTTACTGAAATATATGGACTAAAAGAGTTCCACAAAACTAGGTTATGAATATCTTCTTCAGGAACTCCTGGCTTTGTGCAAAAAGCATTTATTGGCATTCTCCACCAGATTCCTCCATCTTCCATTAAGAAGTGAAACAAAGGACTTCTGTTTTGAAGGGTTGAAACTCCAAAAATTACACAAGGGAAGTATTTGTCATGACTATCTTCTTGATTACGTAAAAAGTTTCCTCTAACGTAACACTCAATAGGAGGTATATTTGCATTAAGTTCTGGCATATTAGTACCTAAATATCCCTACTTCAATATTTTTTGACTCAGCACTAGAAACTAATCTAGACTTTGACTCATTTGGTTTACTTAAAAAAACAAAATAGTTTACTTGATTCATATTTGTATCAAGCCAAGAAGGTGCAGTATTATAAAACTTGATTTTCTTTCCTCTAGCCTTCATGCCACGCTCTGATAAGTTAGAAAATTCTGAAACAAAATTATTGATCTTTGCTGGCCCAACAGAATAAATAATAAATTCGTTGTCATCTTCTTTCATTCCAGAAAGCGCAACGCTCATAGCACGAAGAAAAACATTATAGTCGTTAAACTCAGATGTTCCTTGCACTGCTACTATCATTTTATTGCATTCCTTTTCTTAAATCATCTAAGATGTCCATCATCTTTGCCAATTCTTTTTTTGACATATTGTGTATATCTAATGGTTTAATAGTGTCTTCATCTACTCTGCCATTAATAGCATTAGCAGTATAAAAAACATTATTTACTGTCCAATATGCTTTGCCTTCTGTGATAACAACCTTTAACATATTTTTTTGAATATGTTTTTGTGACTGCCTAATCATTTTTGGCTTCTCAAACATTTCTTTAGGTATAACGTCTTTAACCATTTCATATATATGGCTTTGCCTATATACTATTTTTTTAAAAACCTTCTTACCCTTTTTGTTTGATATCTTAAGTATAAACCATGTAGCCACAGTTGTCAACACAACAACTAATAAGTATTTCATTTTTCCCTAAAATACTAAGATTTTTCTTTTTTATCAACAACTGTTTTAGTTGCTTGAGTTGTTGGTGCATAAAGAGAAATAAGTTTATTTAACTTAATCTGTAATTGAAGAACCTGAAACTCTAAATCTGATGACTTCTGCTTATAAAAATTAACTAGTTGTTTAATTTCATCTACTGTTAAATCTTCCATTGTCCCCTACCCCTTTCTAAAACTAAATGCGCTTCCTATCCATGCTTTTTCTACTTTTTTCTTTTCTCTTTCTACAATTGCACGACTCCACGTAAACCCTGCATCTCCACCCCAAGCATCCCACATAATTCTTCCATTGGATGGAAACTCTGGACCATCATAAAAACCTTTGCCTTTTTTATCTACTTCATGACGAGAAAAAAAAGAAAACATTCTTTTAACAGTACTAAGAGACATTGGTGATCCATTTACAATATCAGTTGCACGACCCCAGCCTACGGGAGTTCCAGCACCAGTTGCCTTACCGTCTTCTTTCCATTTTAATGCACGACGTGCTGCAGCCTTCATTCCATCATTAGGTGTATATGTATCAGCCATTATTTATCCTTCTTTGGGTGTTTTGCTACATAATCATCAAGAATGGCTTTAATTGTTCCATTTTTATTCATGCGAACAATTTTTCCATTTTTAATTTGTGTTGCATTAAATGCTCCCGCTTTTTTCTTTGGCATTATTTTGTAAATCCTTTTGGATCAAATACGCTTCCATCCCAAATTGTTTTAGTTGTTTTAGTTTCTGACTTGTATGTTCCACCACGTCGTTTATATTCAGCAACTACCCAAGCATTAGCGTATGCAGATGGATAAACATCAAATTTATCTTTTGCTGCTTGAACAACCCTTGCATAAAGTTTAGGATTTGATGGATCGCTTCCACCACGTCTTGGTTTAATTACATCTTCGTAATTAGGCTTTTCTGCTTTACCAATTTGAGCATCATACATAGCCATCATCATCTCTGAATCTATTTGTGGAATTTCTGAATTAGTAGAACCCATTTCAACTACAAGATCTACTGATACAGACAATGATTCAACTTTAATAACTTCAGACATGCGATGATAAGAAACATATGCTGTTTCTTCCCATGCACCATCTTCTTCTTCATATTCACGAACAATAACTGGCTTATCATTTTCTACATATTCCATAGAATATTCTGATCCTGGCAATCCAAGTAATCCTGGATTAGTCATTACGTACTCAACACGACCAATCATATTCTTATCGTCTTCGCCCATGTACATTACAAAGTCGCCTTCTTTAATTTCATGCATACTTTTTCCTATGTTACCTTCAGAACGATTGATTGCATAAATTTGTGCTGCTGCTTCTGCCCTTGTCTGGTGGCATCCCATAACTTCATTAGTACCCTCTTTTAGCGCTGGGTATCCAGAACATCCGAATGAGCCTTTGGCTCCAACTCTATATGGCATTGCTATCCTCCTAGACCTATATACTGATTATATCAGAGTTCTTTTTTAAGCATGAGCCGTTTAAGTTCTGCTATAGCCCATTGATCTTGCTTGCTTAATTTTGACAAGTCTTCATCATTTAATGACTTTTTAGTTATGGTTATTACTGGGTCATCTGACATAAAGTCTATATTCACATACCCTTTTTCCCATAGAGTTAAAATATCACTATTCACAGTCCTAATATGCTCTTCATATAAGTCTGGCATCAACTCTTTTATTTTCGGAGTAAATGAGTAGAGAAATGATTGATTTTCAGAATCAATACCAACAACCTCAAGACCACCATTTAGAATTAGGTAATCCATAATCTCTTCTTCATTTGGAATCATATTTTTTCCATCTGGATTAAATATTCTCTTGAATATTTTTTTTATAATTAATAAACTCATTTAGTTTTTCTCTCGTTTGCGCTCCAGTTATGCGATTAATTTGTTCTTCATCTTCAAACAATATAAAAGTTGGAACAGATGTTATTTGAAAAGTTTTAACTAAATCATTTTCTATGTCTACGTCTATAATCTGAAAAGTTACATCTACTGTTTCCCTATTTAATTCTTCAACAATTGGTCTAACTTTTTTGCATGGTTGACACCAATCTGCTGTAAAATAAAAAACAGTTCTCATTTTCCAGACTTTACTCTAGCCTTTTTTAATGCTTCAAAATCTTTAATTTTTGTATCACCAAGGTATCCCCAGGCATATCCATCATTGATCATTTTATTGTTCAACGATTCGGACTCTCCGTTAACATAGACCCAACCAAGAATGCGACCATACTTTTCAGATGAATCCATTTTCTCTGTACGTATAACTACAGATTTAGCATCTTTAAGACATTTCTTTAAATATTCTTTGGCCTCAATGCCAAGAGCCTTTTCAGCCTTATCTGTTGTGCGTGATTCTGGAGTATCAATACCTGCAAGACGAACACGGGATGCAAATAAAATATCAAACCCTAAATCAATAATAACATCAATGGTATCTCCATCAACAACATTTTTTACTTCTTTAACAAAATACTCATACATTAGTAGTCTTTACCTTTCGCTTTATTTTCAACTAATTTTTCACGTTCATCAATTATAGTAAGCATAAATGACATCATTTTTGCATAACCTTCTGGGTTGTCAATAATTTTATTATAGTGATGACCACAAAACATAAGGTCTCCAGTTAGTCCAGTTATCTTTACAAGGGCTTCTGCAGCACAAGAATCACAACGATCCATTGGACTAAGAATCCACTCTTTATTTACAACTTCTTCTGCAATCATTGTATTCATAGTATACCGCTACTTTCTGTTATCTGTAGAATAGAATCCTGGGGCATTAAACATAACTCCAGGGGATGACCACTGTCTCTGCATTATTGCACCACAACATGATGGCTCTCTATCTTCACCAAACTCTCGTTTAAATTCAATAGCAGAAGAACACGTTGTACATTTATAATCGTATACTGGCATATCTCTCCATTTATTAACAGTCTATTAATTATAGCATTAGGCTATTCTGTGTGTCAATCTGTCGTGTGTTCTAATTCTATGGCAGTTAGCACAAACAACTTCACATTTTGCTATCTCTTTTTTTATTGCTGCCCAAGAAAATCCATCATGAATCATTCTTGAAATATTATATTTTTTATCTTTTAAATGATCAAAATCTAAGATTATATGATTATTTATTCCACAATCTACACAGCCAGATTTTTCTTTAATTTTTGCAAGTCTATTTTTAAACTCTTGCTTATCATAATGGTCCAACTTTTTGTTAGTCATTGATGACAATTATATCAGTGTGTATAAGCCCTACACAGGTATTCCAGGCACGATAGCCAGGGAATATAGAGAAAGGTAACTACTCCATCCCAAGGTCCTGTGTAGGGACTATCTACATTATACTACTTGATCTTAATAGACTTAGGCTTTTTTTCTTCAGGAACGATACGATCAATTTTGATTGTCAACATACCGTCTTTTAGTTCTGCTCCAACAACTTCCATGTATTCACCAAGAGCAAATGTGCGAGTAAATTTACGACTAGCAATACCCTTGTGAACCACTTTAGCATCAGTAACCTCTACGATCTCTCCTTTAATAACAAGAGATCCATTGTCTACAGATACATCAATGTCTTCTTTAGAAAATCCAGCAACTGCTAGAGACAAAACATATGTGTCTTCATCTAGTTTAAGAAGATCATATGGAGGATAGGATTGATTATTTGTTTTATATACATTGTTTAGTTGTGTTAGGTTTCTGTTAAACCCAATAAAAAAAGGGTCATTAAAAATGGCCCATGGATCGTTCATCATATTATTCCCCTTTCAAGCGAATAAGTTAGTGTATCCCCATTCGGCAGATACAATACTATTATATCAGAATTTGTAGCCCTACAGAGAATTGAACTCTGCTCACCAAGATGAAAGCCTGGTATCCTGACCACTAGACGATAGGGCCTTGGAGCGGAAGACGAGACTTGAACTCGCAACATCTACCTTGGCAAGGTAGTACTCTGCCATTGAGTTACTTCCGCACTTGCTGGTCTGGCAGGGCACGATCCTGCGACATCCGAATTAACAGTTCGGCACTCTACCAACTGAGTTACAGACCAAAACCTATTACTTCAATATATCAATAAAGTTGTTTGACTTTATTTGTTCACTCTCTGTTGGTTTTGACAAAGACTTAAGGTATTCATATGTTGATGAATAACTTCCCTTATAGTTTTTAACCCAATAAGATGCAAGCGCAGCAGTTGCTGCTGATGTTCCTACTGCATTCTTTGCGCTTGTTTCAAAAGAGCCTAAAGCATAGAAATCAAGTTCTTTTCCACCATTACTATGCAATGCAATTCTGCCTTCTCTTGTTGCAGAACCAACTGCAATAGATTCAGTAATACATGCTGGATAGTCTACTCTAGAAATATCATAGTTATTTCCTGCTGCAAAAATAGTTGCAACATTTAAAGATTGTAGTTTAACAATGCTGTCTCGTAAGTTAGCCTTTACTGGACAATAGTTTGCTCCAGTACGTAAGTTATGATGACCAATTGATGCAGATGTTGCAACAATGTTAAACTTTTGTTTATTTTGTGCAACCCACTCTAATGCACTTAGCACAGAAGATTCTGTATATTGTGACTGTCTTCCATTTGCAGCCATTGGAACAATACGAATAAACACAATATTAATATCTGGGTTTACCTGTGTTGCAATTAAAGCCATGATTGTTCCATGATCAAAGCCATTAGCATATAGTTGGCTTGCTGGAAGAGATGCAGATCCAGGACCTTCTTGAATCATTTGTTTGTTTGGGCATCCTTTAGACTGCATAACACATGCCTCATAAATAATTTTACCTTGAAGTGCTGGCAATGTTGTATCAATTGCTGTATCAATAATTGCAATTGAAGGTTTTACTTCTGCTGATGCTGGTGCAAGTAGTGTTAATCCTAATGCTACTGCAATCCCCACTGCGATTTTTTTCATTATTACTCCTTTATTTTAAATACAACTTGACATGGGTCTCCACCTGATTCCCACTCTTCTTGCTCTTCTTCGCTCATGTATGGATCGCCATCATGAGTATTACAGAACGGTTCTGTTATCCATCCCCGCTCAATTCCGTTATCAAGCCAGATTTCAAACTCTTTGTCTTCTGACTCTTTGCTTTGAATATCTTTTAGTATTTCTTCAAACTCTTCCATACTATAAGTATAGACCTAAATGCTTACCACGTCAACTGGACCCATGCAAGATGGATTAAATTTAATTGCTGCATTTACTGCAGAGACAACCCTATTCCTTGCATTTTTTTGTTTATCTGTTGCATATAACACTCCATATGCATATTCTGCCCCAGATCCCATTGCTAAATAGTCAACTGTGTATTTAGATAAAGACATATCTACAGCACTGTGTTCATAAATTTGTCCACGAACAGCAATAATTAAACCAAGATCGCCTTCTTTTGATGTATCAACCCAAAAATCATTATAAAACTCTCTAAGTTCTTTAATAAACTTAGTCTGCATAAACTTATCTATATCTTTAATGTTAGGAACGCTTGGTTTAAAGTTATAACGGATTCTTTCTCCGTCCATTGAGCCAGCATATCCAATTAAGTATGGGCCAATCTTCCAAACCTTTGGAGCGTCAAGTGCTAATATAGTTCCATCATCGCTAGCACCACGATCACCAGCCATATATACTTTATCTTCATGGCGAACTACGGCAATACAAGTCATAAGAATACCCCTCTAAAATGCGGTATATTTAGTATACCAGCAAAATTTTAGAAGGTCAAGCAGGTTATTTTATATTTTGACCGCAAGATGGGCAGGTTTTTGCTTTAGTTTGAGATTTTTTAACAGCAGTTGTGGCTGTTGTTTTTGCTGAACCATATTTTGGACGACCAAATCCAACTATTGAAATTAAGACTCCAGCCTTGTTTTTCTTATAGGCACGTAACTGCTTACAAACCTCTCCACCATTTCTTTGGCTTCCAGATTTCTTTGAAGAAGTGTTTCCTTCAATGCACCAAACTGTTCCATCTTCATTATCTTTTACAACAATACCTACGTGACTAATACGATCAACGCCATCTGAAGGGAAATCAAAATAAGCAATATCTCCTGGTTCTGGATCTGCTATGTCAACATCAATCCATTGACCAGCCTTCTTAAATGCTGCAGCACCTCCTGGAGTATAAACAGTATTAGGAACTTTTACGCCTGCTTCATTTGCACACCAGTTAATAAATGAACCGCACCATGGTTGAAAGTTAGCCTTTGTGTAAGCACCATACTTTGTTTCGTTATCTTTAGGACCTTCAATAGTCCCAATCTCTGCTGTAGCAACTTCAATTAAACGTGCTGCTGTGCCTTGTTCTGCCATCTTTATTTATCCCAATCTGTATCAACTGGTTGCTCTTCTGGCATTTGTCCATCTGGCTTTGCTGCTAGACGTGCTGCTGTAGCATCAATCTCTGCTTCTAATTTTTTATCTGCCTGAGTATTTTTGGCATCTACTTCTTTATTCTGTATTTGTGCAGCCATAACATCTTTTGCACCATCTCTACCAATTAAAATACCAGCAAGTGTTCCAGTAATAAAAGTTGCAACTGATGACAAAACATTGAAAAACATTTTATCGTTTTCTGACTGTGCACCAATTGGTTGTGTTACAAAAACAAGGGCATATAAGATACCCATAGTTGTGAATAGTAAGATTGTTCCTAATGTTAGACCAAGAAAGAACTTTAATCTTGCATCTAACTCATCTGAAGTATATTTTTGTTTCATTTTGTTGTTACCTCTCTTGGATCATAACCATAAATATCGTTTATGCATTCTCCATATCCTAAACAAGTTGGTGGGTTGCATGACTTTTTATTCCAGTTTTCTGGATCTTGACACTCATAACGATATTTATTAGCACATCCAGTCAAGGATAGGGCTAATAGTGATATAACTAGTAGGCTACGAAGGGTTTTCATACCCTCCATTATACTATACTATTACTATTCGTCTTCTTTACGAATTCCTATGGTTGCAAACCATATGGCTACTGAGGCTAGGGTTACGTACCCTACCACTGTCTTTGCGCTACCCTCTAAAACCACCCATGCTACAAAGAAGCCAAGAAATGTAAAGTTTTCGTTTAGGGCTGCCATGCCCCATTCTTTTAACTTTTTCATTTTATCTCCTTCTTCTAGGTGCAGTAGCAACAATTAATTGACCAGCAATCACTGTTACTACCACAATATCTTCTGCTTTTTCACGTTCTGGAATAGACATATCCGCACCCATGTTAAGTAAGGCTTTACCTAACTCACATTTTTGCTCTTCTGTCAAACCTTCAATTGCCTCATCTGGATTAAAACAAGCAGCAATTGCGCCAGCCAATGCGGCTGGACTTTCTAATACAAGCAGAGCAGATGCTACTTCTGCTTGAATAACTACAGGATTACCGTTTGCATCTTCTCTTACCTCTACTGGAATTGTAGGAGGGAGATCACGATATTCAAGTCCCGCCGATTCTATGTTGGCAGCAGTTACTGGTGCTCCATCTGCTGCTGTAATCAATACATCTGAAACTAAATCTTTTTCTGCTAAGGTAAAAGAACCATCTTGAGTTAAAGCATCAGACAGATTATTTACCTCTGATGTAGTGATATCTCCATCTGCAGATAATGCATCTACAATTAACTCTGCTTCATTTGTAGATAATCCACCTTCAGATACAAGTGCCTCAACCAATGATGTAACTTCTGAATTTGTAACTACCCCATCAGAATTAAGAGCATCTAGAACTAAGGCTGATTCGTTTGAACTTAAAGTTCCGTCGGATATTAAATTATCAGTCAGTGTACTAATTTCTGAAGATGTTATTTCTCCATCAGACATTAAAGCATCTAGTACTGCTTCTGCATCTGTTGCTGTTAAATTACCGTCAGCAACCAGATCTTCTACAACTGAAATAATTTCTTCTACAGTTAACGGAGGCTCTTCTTCTGGAGCAGGTGGTTCCTCAGCAGGTGGTTCTTCTGCAGGGGGGTCTTCGGCTGGTGGCTCTTCTGTTGGTGTTTCTGTGGCAGGTGGCTCTTCTACAGGAGGTTCCTCAGCAGGTGGCTCTTCTGTTGGTGGCTGTGGATCTCCATGTGGCGGAGGAGGTTCTTCTGTAGGTGGTTGGGGGTCTCCATGTGGAGGAGGTGGATTTTCACCACCATTTAGGTTGCCGCTATTTTGAGCGGGGATAGAAATAACAGTATCAGTATATTGACTTACAGGACCAGACCAGTTAGCAACTCTAACAGTATAAGTAGCGCCTTCTGTCAAACCAGTTAATTGAATAGACTCTGGTGCACCATCTGTATTATATGTTCCACCTTCGTATGGATTTTCTGCATCTGGATCATCTGTTACTACTTGATAGAACCAAGTGTTTGCTGTATATCCTTCAGGTAAGGATGGTGTAATAGTTGCGGTAGTTCCTGCAACAATTGGAGTTGAAATTATTGGGGCAGGTGTTGGAATGTTGTTATTAATTGCAGTAACTAATTGACTTGATTTAGTATTCAATGATGACTCAAGAGATGTTTTTGTTGATACCGCTGAGTTTACGGTATTGGTTAAAGATGTTGTATTGATTGCATTTATATTAGAAGTATTTGTTGTATTTTGTGAAACAACTGGGGAAAGACTTTGATTTAATTGTGTAATGGTTGCGTTTGCTGCATCTACTGCTGCTTGAACTGTTCCTGTATTTGGATCTACATATGGAGTAAATGCTGAACCTTGACCTATTTGTCCAGAAAATCCAGTTCCAGAATTTGTATCTGTAATTTGTGTTATTGCCCCATTATAAGTTTCTCTATAATTAAATCTTGCACCATTTGGTATTGGTCCAACAGCAGTTACATTTGCCATCCATGCACCATCATTTGGATTTACATCAGCATTAAATCTTACCTGAACCATTTGAGTAGAAGCATCTTGTTGTGGAAATGGTCTTAAATCCCAAGCAATATCTAAACTTGTTCCAGTAGTTGAATATGTAATTCCAGTTCCTGTACTCCAAGTAGTCCAGTCCCATCCAGCAATAGATACTGAAGGTGCGCCTGGAGTTGTATGATAAACCCATCCTTCATTTGTTCCAAATGTTATCGTTGCATTTGATCCAACAAATACATTATTATAAACAGTTCCCCCCATTTGCATTCCGAATGGAAGATTCATTTGAACACCAGCATCGTCTACGCCAGCAAGTACATTTGTAGTAGTTCCGATAGTGGCTTGTAAATTATTGACTGCTGTTTGAGCAGCATCAATAGCAAGGTTTGCCTGTGTTAATTCTGTTTGTGCAGTTGCTTGTGCTGTAACTGCTTCTGTTTTTGCAACTACGGCTTCAGATATTGCTGTCTGAGCCTGAGTTATTTGTGTTGTTATATTATTTATAGCGGTAGTTGCAGTAGTTACTGTAGCCTTTGCGTCTTGAACTACCTGAGAACTTTGATCTATTGGGGTAACAGATAGGTCAACATTACTAATAGTATTAATAGCGGTTTGAACATTATTTATTTCTGCATTAGCCAAAGATATTTTGGAGGCTACTTCTGCCGTGACAGATTGGGCTTGGGAATATTCGGTTTGTGCTTGTGTTACCTCTACTAAGGCGTTGTTTGTGGCTGTAATCGCTTGCTGGACCTCTGTTGTAGCAGTAGAAAGGGCAGAGTTAACTGCTTGTTGAGCAGGACTTACAACAACTTGTTCTTGATTTTCTGTAGCATGTGCACGATCAGGTGCCATTATTCCAAAAATTGTCACACATAGCCCTACCCCAAAGCCTATTAAAAGTCTTCGTTTTAGGTTATTCAATTTGGGGGCTAACTCCTATGTTTAATTATATGCTTAATTATATCATTTTTTATTTAATTAAACAACAAAAAGCGCATAAAAAAGAGGGCAGAAATGAATCTGCCCCCTAATTTATTAAGAGTTTACTTCTTTAGAAGCAACTTCTGTAGTGCTGTAATTTGCTTGTTGATTGTTGCAATAAGTGCAACGATCATCTTTAAGATTTCAGCGTTGCTTACAGTAGCAGTTGATTCTGCAACCTTGTATGAAACCACCTTAGCGGAATCTGTTGATACGTATGCAGGTAGATCAACTACTGCATTAAACGCACCAGCATTGTTACCAACGGTAAACTGATAAGTTTTTGATCCGTTTGCAAATGTATCTGTTGAAGTTGCTGTTCCAACTAGTGTCATTCCACCAGCAGAGATTGCTACTCCAGTTCCAAGTGTTGCTGCATCATGTACCTTAGCACCTGAAATATCAGTTGCAGATACAGTTAACTTAGCAATGTCGCCTGGAAGGTATGAAGCCTTATCAAAGGCTGCTGTGTACTTATTAACACCTTGACCACAACGTGCATCAAACTCATTTGAGTAGATTACTGTTAGATCTGAAAGTGTATGTTGAATGCGTACCTTTGTTGATCCTGATGTAGCAGCGCATGTCCAACCACCAGTTTGTACTGCTGTAGCAGATGATGCTCCAGCAACAGAAACAGCAGTTACCTGTGC
>Ga0247723_1000152_pt1 | contig 43729 bp, 65 predicted proteins | sample MSEWelMarce5H_FC_FD_189079 | JGI IMG/M metagenome (GOLD analysis project Ga0247723, IMG submission 189079) | Subsurface sediment microbial communities from gas well in West Virginia, United States - MSEEL Well Study Marcellus 5H_FC | ecosystem: Environmental > Terrestrial > Deep subsurface >...
GTGAGGTTTCGTTTGGTGCTTGTTCCTACGGGTCTGGTGCTCTGTACGTTTCGTTTGTTCCTGTTCCTGAGGTTGCTGCTGTTTGGGTTGCTGTTAAGTCGTTGGCGTTTGTTGATGACCATGATGGGGTCTCGTTGGCTTTTGCTGCTGACTGGTCTGTTGGTGGTGACAACTCTCGTGCTGCTGCTCTTGAAGCGTTGTTAACTGCTATCAATGCTTAAGATCTCTGCCTATTGGGTGTAACAACTCAATGGAGAGCGATCTTGCTCTATGGGATGGTAACATACCATCTGTGTCCGTACATAACTCAAGGAGATTAACATGTACACAATCCTCAATGTCCTTACCGCTATCATGTGGTATGCTGCTGCATCATGGTCTATAGATCAGATCTATACTCATGATAACAATAGCCCTCTTATGATTGCTATTTTAGTTGCATCTGCTGCTTTAGCTGGTATGCAAGCAATTGATTTGATTAATAGCATCGAAGACAAACACAACCAAGGAGAACTGTAATGTACTACGTCTACCATAGACTCACTAAGGTATTGATTGCCAAGACAACATCAGTCAAGATACTCAATGAATACGATCCAACATACTATGAAGTAGTAACATACTAATAGTATACTCTTCACGAGTATAAGTGAGACCACTTGGGGTAAGTACCAAGGATAGTTATCATCAACCTGAAAGGAAACATCATGGAAGCTCAAGTAATTAAACAAGCATTCGCTATCAAAGGCGATACCACAACAAACGCTTACACAGCTACACCATCTATCTTGATGGCAGTCTTTGTAGACAAAGAGAACCGTTACTGGTATGCCGTGGATGACCAACAAGTTATCCGCAAGATGTCCATCACTCGTGATGTAGAACATGCTCGTAGAGAGTATAAGATTGCTCGTAACCTTGTAGGCAAGAAAGTACACTTCGGTGTAACACAAGGATGGGATGGTAATGTATGGTTCAATGAAGTAGTCGAAGCATAGACCATGAATGCTCTTCTCGGGTAGACAACGGAGAGACCACTTGGGGTAAGTACCAAGGTTACATAACACACTCAACACAAGGGGATAAACATGAAATACATACTGTTAACACCAGTAACACCAGAAGACTTCTGCCTCGATACCTTCGAGGAAGTACAAGAGTCAGCACAAGAGTTCGGATGTGACATAATGTTATCAACAAAGATAACCGGAGGTGTTGTAGGTTTCTTCACAGCCAAGACAAAGGAAGCACTAGAAGGAATGTGCTCACAGGTAGACCTAGATGGTACCGTATTAGGGTACTCAGAGACCTATGACCAACTAGTAGTGATCTCTTAAGGACTATACATGAACTACAGTACCTATAAGACGTTACCAGTAGAACAGTACCTAGAAGAACTTAAACAAGAAAGGGATAGGAGGGTATACCAGAGGACAAAATCTCTGCAGGAAGCACTACAAGGATATACCCAAATGTATACCTCGACTGAAGACTTGAGGGAGGTTATGCAGAGAACGTAGCGAGAGGAGGTTTTTTGTAGAAAATCTTTTTGTGTGGTCGTAAGTGAAACAAAGGAGCAATCAAATGACAAGAGACGAATTCAAACAACGATGGGAATCAAACGACAACGGTGGTGGAATCACATATGATGACATAGCCGACTGTGCAAAAGAATGGGGTTTGTTCAAAACACCAAAAACATGCCAAATAAATGCTGTTCGTTACGCAGTTCTAAAAGAAGCTAACACAGTTGATGCTGAAGAGTTTGCACCTGAAGAAATCAATTAAAAAGAAATCAAATGACAAACCATATACACCACGACTGTATCATAGCATGGGCTAAAGGCGCTGAGGTAGAGTTCTTATCTGACAGTAAAAAATGGGTAAACGCTAACACACCTATGTGGTGGACAGATGTACAGTATCGAGTCAAACCAGAACCAATCATCCGAGACGTAACCCACAACCTCTACATTAACAGTGTAGAAGAACTAGCCTTAGCATTCGAAGAGAAAGGAGTAGGCAGAGTACATCCAGCATACAAACTCATAGGCTCAATCAAACTTACGTTCCAAGACGGCGTAATCGTTAACTATTCAAACACAATCATCAATGGAGTAACATAATGAATCCAGAAATCAAACAACTATGGTTAGATGCCTTACGTTCAGGTAAATACGAGCAAGGTAAGCTAATGCTCAGACCAACCGATAACAGCTATTGTTGTCTAGGTGTGTTATGTGAAATAGCACAAGAAAAAGGTATCGGTCAATACGTTCCTTCAGAAGAACATGCAGGATTCACATTCCAACATAAAGATAGTGATGATTGTTATGACTTCTACTATGAAGACTCTGAACTTCCTTGGACAATCAAACAATGGGCAGGTTTAGATAATGAAAATCCTAAAGTAACAATGAATGAAAGGAACATTAAAGAAGGATATAAAGGAATAATCCAAAGTGAAAAAGTATTAAGCTTAGCTGAGTTAAACGACAACTTCAGTTATTCATTCACAGAATTAGCAGACATCATCGAGGAGCAATTATGATTAAAAGGGATCCAAACATGGGTACATTACTCACAAAGAACGTCACATACACACTTACTCTTGACCAAGAACAGTTAGACATCCTTGAAGAACTTCTAGGTTCTGTAGGTGGTATTGGTAATGTAAGAAATATAACTGACGGACTACAATTTGAACTTGAAAAGCATGTAACAAGAAACAGCGATTCATTTGAAACAAAATACTTCAAAGAAGATACATTCGTAGAGGTCAAATAATGTTCGAAGCATTACTCATCATCCTGTCAATAGTCCTTGTATCATACATTCTGATATTCGTAACAGACTATATGCTAAATGACTCCGATCAACAACGTCTCAATAAAGAATACTCAGAGAAAGCCAAACAACATAATGAGCTTATGGTAAGAAAGGAGTCAGTTCCTTCCTCCCTTAAAAAGGAGAGTAGTAATGGCTCATAGTGCTGCTGAAATATACAATGCTCTAATACTGCGTATCAAAGCTAAAGTCAAAGCAGACATATCCATTGTGTATGATCCTGAAACTGGTATCCAAAAACATTTTCTTAAGGGTAAATTATTAAAAGTTAAAAAGGTATCCGATGGAACAAAACCTAACAGCAATAATCTATGACAAGAAAGGAAGAATCTTAAGTATAGGTAAAAACAGTTATACCAAGACACATCCTTTTCAGGCGTTACATGCTAAAAAGCAAAATATGCCTGAGAGAATCTTTTTACATGCTGAAGTTTCAGCTATTGTGAGATGTCCTGATATATCCAAAGCACATAAGATGCTTATCATCAGGACAAACAAAGAAGGCAGACACATGTATGCAAAACCTTGTGCCATATGTATGTCTGCTATCGAGTCAGTAAACATTAACCAAATTAAATGGAGTATTTAAAATGTTCTTAGCTATTCTACGTGATGACTTCTCTTTAATGGGTATCGGTGAATCTATTGAAGAAGCTTTCGAATCTCTTCATGACCAAGAGTCAGGTGTTGAGATTGATGACTGTGACTTCTATGACCTAGTCAATCCAACTCGATACACTTATACTTTAGTACAACGCTGAAATTTAGTTGTCCCCTAATAGGGAATTTCTAAAATAAAGTAATTATTAATATATTATTAATAAAAATACTTAATTAAGATAAATAAAAAAGAGAACAATAAATAAGGATATATCCTTAATTACTATTCTCTTAGTATATCGATAGATAGACTATCTATATATTACTTACTCTGATAGACCTTCTTCGGAGATTATCTTCTTAAGTTCTTCATCAGTAAGATCCACTGTCTTGTTAGTATTAGTCTGTTCAATCCGAGCTAGCTTAGGATTCTCATACTCTGCTATCATATTAGCGTATCTAGCTGCATCTTCAAAGTTATCTTCCTGAAGTGCTTTAAACATTGCCATTCTAAGCACATCAAGAGAAGATACCTGAGGAAGATCATCTAAAGCTCTTTGAAAGGCTTTAGCCGTTATCTTAAATTCCTCTGCTAACTTAACGTTAAGTGACCTAGATGCTGCACTCTTAAGCTGATTAGCTCGTGCAGTCTCCGAGGTAATAACCTTAAGATTAGCTAAGGAATTTGGGTGTATTCCTTTTGACATATTTTTAATCCTCATAGTAGTTTCCTATTAGGGGACTACTCATTCACTACTTAAATCCACAGGAAATATCATGACAACAGCAACAAATGAAACAGTTAACGTAATCATCAAAGATGTAGAATTACACTGGGCTAAATTAGATAAGCCAGTTGATCCCTTCGGTACTCTGCAATATGAGTTACAGATTCAGGCTCCCAAGAAACGTGAGAAAGAATTATCTGCTTTCGGTAAAGTTAAAGTTATCGATGGTGGTAAAATCTCTATTAACCTGAAAAAGAAAGCAGTTAAGGCTGATGGTTCTGATGCTGCTAAAGTACGTGTTGTAGATGCCACTAAAGAAGCACTTGATCCAAAGCTTATCGGTAATGGTTCTATAGGTAATGTTATGGTTATGCAGAAGCCTTATGAAATCAAAGCACCTAATGGTAAAGTAACCAAGTCAGGTATCTCTAATATGCTTACTGCTGTACAAGTTACTAAGCTTGTTAAATATGAGCGTAATAATGAGAACTTTGTAGACTTCGATGCTGAAGAGTCTACTGGTGTTACAGCCGCTTCAGGTGATGATTCACCATTCTAAATATCAGTTAGTCATAACTGACTAATATTAACCCTTCAAGGAATCCTCTTTGAAGGGTTTTTTAATCAAAGGTACAATATGTATAAGTTTCATTTCAACAACAAAGACACAACACACCTAGATTATCCTACAGGAGAAATGTTAACTAAAATGTCATGTGCATTAATCTCATACAAAATTAATGAAGATCATCATGATGTCGAACTGAATATAAACAACAATAATTTCAGAAAAGAAGATCTAGAAGAATTCATTGCTTTCTTAACTGCTCTAAACAACAAACTCAAAGGACTCTAAAATGGCTAAGCTCAACAAAGACCAAGTAAAATACGCTGTTCAACGTGCTAATAACAAACTAAATGAAAAACGTGATAATCTACAAAAGAGTATTCCTGAAGTAAAAGACCCTCGATATGATGCTAAAAAAGTGTATAACGCATTATACTCAGGTGAAGTAATGTCTTTTGAAACCTTCGAAAAGAAATTTGAAAATAGTTACTACTTTGCTAATGGTGTTCGTGAATTAATTGAAAATAATGTAGGTTTCATGGATGAATATAACCGTTATCAATTATTAATGACTAAATTCTGTGAAGATATTAACGAACAACGTACCGCTATCCAAGATAAGCTATACCTCTCAGATGATGCTGCTGAAGTATTAGCCTTAATTGATGCCCTCTAAAGCTCGTAGTCTTTTTGTAGCATTCATATGTATGTATCTAGGACTGTACATCCTGATACCATCATCTGTAGAACCGCATAAAACAAGTGAATTAATAGCTATGGCTAAAATGCGTTCTAAAGAAAAAGTATGCTATAAAACAAAACTAAAACCTTCTCTTAAAAAACAATGTGAAAGATGGGGTATTTATAGATGAATGAAGTCCAACAATTCTACGAAGCTATCCGTAAGAAGTGGCCTAATCCTTCTCGCCCTTGGGAAGAACTCCATCCACAAGAACAAATAATTCTTGTACAAGCTATCAACATGATTCTACAGGTGTTACAATGAACGATATCTACGAAGGTCAATTTGAGACAGACGTCCTATGGGACTTCGACTATACAAGTTATGAAGATACAGAAACTGTAGTAACATACACTGTAGAACCCGCAGAACCATGGGTAGGTATCATGAATGACAGTTACGAATATGAAGTAATCTTATATCGTGATAACAAACCAGTTCTAAACATTACTGATAGCTTATCTAGCGTAGATAATGTAGCTATCCACAATGCTTGCGTACAAAACTTCAAGGAGGTATTCGATGGTCAATACGAACCATTCTAACAGCTTTGGTTCATCAAAATATTTTGTATTTAACCAACAAGGTTACGATCGTATATATTTCGGTGTAGCTGGTCGTGAAATCAGTCTACTAAACGCAGTTCTATTTTTAACACACAAAGAGGCACAACATCATGCAGACAATCTCAATTCCCGTATCTCAAGTTAAAACAAAACGTCAAATTAATCCTGAAGTGCAAGCTAAAGGAGTTATTGCTCTTGAAAAATGGCGTAAAGAAAAAGCCAAAGCACATGCTAAAGGTGGTAAAACATTAGCTAACTGGATTGCTAAAGAAGAAGCTAAGAAAGCTGCTCGTACAATCTCTCCATTAACAGCTATTCGTAATTTCTGTGTTGACTGTGTAGGCGGTAGTACCCAAGAAGTATCTAACTGCTCTAACAAAAAATGTAACTTGTATATTCATCGCCCATACCAGCTATGATTAAATATTTATACTGACACCTAATGAACATGATAGGTTATCGTAGAGTTCTATACATGCCAAGTAATAAAGGATTATCACTATCTGATTTCTATGTTTGGGAATTTGCACCAAACCTTGAAAAACGTGATTACACAGAAAATGATTTTCCTTTTCATATGTATTGGAATAAATAATGAAACTATATGAATTAAAACGTAATACGCTATTCACTCTTACAAGTGATGATCGTATCTACAAACTACATAACCTTGATGGTATGTATTCATACGTCACAGATGCTATGAATAATGTATACCATTTTGCAGTATTTACTGAAGTAGAACCATATGAAAATAGTAGCATACAAGCTCTTTCGTAAACGTAAAGATGGTACTTACGGACCACTCTTTATTAATCGTAAACAAAAACTTAACCAAGGTGTAACATATGACGCTGAAGATCACCGTACTGAAGGATATGCTCATAGACCAGGTTGGCATTGTTGTGCAGAACCTAAAGCACCACACTTATCACTCAAAAAACGTGTATGGTGTATAGTACTCATAGAAGATTTTAAAGAACATATCAAACCAGAACACCAAGGCGGTCTCTGGTATACAGCAAACAAATTAACAATCCTACAGGAACTGTAATGTTAAGACATAAAGAGCATACCTATCTTGCTGGTCCAATCGAAGGGCTAACATTATACCAAGCAACAGGATGGCGAAATGAAGCTTCTTTTGAGCTAAATAACTTCGGTGTTGATACACTTGATCCAACTCGAAGAACATCCTTTGTTGACAGTAACCATCTAACAACTAAAAATGCTGCTAGGCGTGTATGGAAAGCTGACCTACAAGATATTGCCTATAGTACAGTTGTATTAGCTAATCTATCAGACAGTCTGCCAGGCAAAAAGTGGGGTACTGTATGTGAAATAGCCCATGCACATACTAAAAATAAAATCATTATTGTTGTTATGGATAAAGATCAATTCGAACATCCATTCATCACACAATATGCCACTGAAGTACATCATACTTTAGAAAATGCTATTGAAGCTGTAAAGGAATATTATCTATAATGCTAACAATCATAGGAACAATCTGGGGTATCATTGCATGTATTGCGCTACTCTATGGTCTATTATCACCAATAATAGAGCTATACGATAATGAAAAAAGATTTAAAAACTACGACTAAGGATTAAAAATGCCTAACTGGACAGCAAACAGCGTTATCATCACTGCAAATAATAATGCACAACAAAATAAAATCAAAGAACTACATGATAGAATGTTTAATGGTGATGAAACATTCCTAGACGGTTTATTTGAATACTTTGTTCCATCCTCTAAAGGTGATGACTGGTATGATTCTAATATCAAAAACTGGGGATGTAAATGGGATGCAAGAGAAGTAGTTCTTGAAGAAAGTGATGAAACTACCTACATCCAACTAACCTTTGATACACCTTGGAGTCCTCCTGAAGCGTTCTATGATAACCTAACTAAACAAGGTTATACAGTTGAAGCTACTTTCTGCGAACAAGGAAGTGACTTTATTGGCTATTATCGTGATGGTGTAGCTACATCAGAACCATTCTTTGATGAATCATTTGAAAATGTTAACTCTGAAGAAGATAACTATTATGATACCCATGAGGTACGTATAACAAAATATTTCCAAGAAAACGGATTTACACACCAACCATTATACTCAGGAGGTTAATATGCCATATATTCGTAGTATCGATAGAGATCGTTTAGATTATATTACTGATGCTGTACTTAATACAGGCGTCACATCAGCAGGTGAAATGAATTATTTATTCACAATCATTGCAAATGAATATCTTAATCGTAATGGTAAAAACTACCAATACATTAACGATGTTATAGGTGCTTTAGAAGGTGCTAAACAAGAGTTCTACCGCCGTATTGCTGCACCTTATGAAGATATTAAAATCACAGAAAATGGAGATGTATATTTATGAACATTGATGATGATCGACAACTGTGGAAATCAAAAGATCCACGAGATGATTCATTCAAATCAGACTTCTATGATGCATGGGCTAAAAAACAAATATGGCCTTACCCTGAAAAATCATGGACTGATACTTTTGCAAAAGCATACAATAAAGAAATTGATTATGAAACAGCTAAAGAAAAAGAATTTTATTTAGATGAAGATTTCTTTGTGCAATCAAGTATAGATGCTGTTATTAATCCTAAGCACTACAAAAACGTAGCAGCAGGTAAGCAATATATGGAACTCATGGTTGATATGCTTGATAATAAATCAGGTGTAGAAGCACACTTGTTCGGTCAAATCTATAAATACCTCATGCGTTGCGGTAATAAAGATGATGAAGTACAAGAGTTAGAAAAAGCTCTATGGTATTTAAATGCTCTTATTAAATACAAGAAAGAAGGTGTTGTACTATGAAGATAGAAATCACTGACAATGAAGTATTCTCAGAAGCAGTTGCTCAAAGTTTAAAAAACAATTATTGGTCTTTTAAAAACGATTATGACAATAATGTACATGCACAATTGTATCATATTGGTGTTAAAAAAGATCGTAAAGCAGTTAAAAAACTTTTTAAAGCCTTAAAAAGAGTACATGACTTCTATTCGATTTATCGTATTGATGAATATCCACATGAAAGCTAGAAACAAAGTAGTCAGAGACAGTATTCGTAATCCTAAACGTAATGCTGGTAAACACAAAGACAAACGTGAAGACATACTAAAACAATTATCTCAACTTGAAGAAGAAATGGTTTTAATTAAGTCACGAGTAAAACAATTTGAGGAGTTATATAGTGAAAGTACAGAACATAGATGAACATGAAGATGGTAGTGCTACATTAACTATGGATATGACTAATGAAGAAGTACGTACATTAGTTGAATACGCTATCATAGAGTTACTTAAAAAGCTTATTGCAGATACAGGTAAAAATAACCAGTGGATAGACTAAAAGTAATACGTACATTCTTTGGTAGGTTGCATGGTACACATGGAAGAAAGTATACCACAACAACTGAATCAAGAGCATATGAATGTATTAGATGCCGACAAGTATTTTTAAACAAACAACAAGGAATACGTCATGAGTGTATTGAAACCTTATCGTAATAATTTATTTGCCACAAGAGATTCTGTAGAAGAAGCATTAGATTATTGTTTTATGATAGCAGATGCTTGTGGAGATGATAGGTCTTCAGTTATTACAGCTATAATGGTATTAATAAATACTGTATGCAAATTAGAGGAAGCAAGTGAGTAGTTGGCTCATTGTAGGAATAGGTTTTGTATATCTTTATATTTCCATTGATCAATGGCTTAAAGGTAATACAGGAATGGCAATAACTTACTTTGGATATGCCCTCGGTAACGTGGGTCTATATATGTTAGCAAAATGAATATTGAAGAACAAAAAGCTTTTGTAAAAGCATATGGCAATAATGTTGCTCATAATCCTGATGAATTCGTTGCAGACTTTGTTGCTCGATACGAATCAGGTGAAGATATTGATTACTCATATGAGCATACATCCATAATGGACGCATTAGGGATGTGGCATGATGCTATCAACTGGAAACTAAATGAACTTAATAAGAACAGTTAAAAAGTTTGTTACAGGCACTGATAAGTACTTTGATATCTACGAATGTACTGTTGACGAAGTTGAGTCTTACACATCTGACTCAGGTAAATCAATGATACGTGTTAAGATAAATGAAGTAGAATACTCAGGCTTATATAACAAATGGGTGTATGAATATCTATGTGAGAACGAAGGAACACCCTCTTTTGTAATCATGTGGAGAGCACCTAAGGGTAAGCCTATGTTGGCATACCTAAAAGAACTATGGCAGAACCATATTGAAGGAGTAACAGATGGAGAAGTGTCCAGTGAATCTGACGCTTATAGCCCAAGCGGTGAGTCATTTTGTTATCTTTGGATCAATAAAGATACAGACAGAAAGTATATCGGAAAGCACAAAGGAACAGCAGATGATGGATATGTCTGCAGTTCTGAGTCGATGCTTGAAGAATACAATGATTGTCCATCACGATTCATCAGGACGATCTTAGCATATGGTACTGACCAAGAGATGCATGAGTTAGAAACAATGTTATTGTTGCAGCTCAAAGCTTCTAAGTCAGAATTGTTTTATAACTTAAGTAACAACCTAAGGAAAGACTAACATGTCTACACAAGAGTGGTGCAAAACATATAGCTATAATCAAGTAATTGATACACGCAACTTTGAAATCTGTATTGATCTTAATGCTAAGTATGGATTCTTTGAACACAAACTATTAGGAGAAGATTGTGCTGGTGGTTTGTGGTTTGATGAATGTATGTTTTTAACAGACTACGATGGTGTGTATGAGTTACCAGGGGAAGTCATCAGAGAACTTAGTAGCCGCAGCTATATAGATGCTGAAGAATTTCAACCTTAAACCGCAGTTGTCCCCTAATAGGAGTGAACATGAACAAAACAATCGTAACAGTTGTAATTGAGTTTGAAAATGTATTAGAAGAAGATATTGTTCTTCAATGTGTTTCCAATATGATGGCAGGTAATCTTTTTAATGATGAAACTTATAATGTAGTAGAGATTGATTATCTTGATGAACAATAATTTAATAGCACGTATCACACAGGAGGAGTGTGCTGAAGTAATTCAAGCTATCTCTAAAGCATTACGCTTTGGAGTAGATCATGTGTCCCCTGTTACAAACGTAACTAACAAAGCTCACCTTGAAGAAGAAGTTGGGCAACTGTTAGCTATGATGCAACTAATGGCTAATGACTGGAAATTAGACAGAGAAAAAGTAACAGAAGCATACGAAAAGAAATACAAAAACTACGATTTATGGGATAAACAATATGCTAATTGAAGACTATGGTAATATAGTAAGTATTTTGTTTTTAGTTAGACCACCTAAAAACCATACAGAGCTATGGCACTTAACAGAAGTGTGTAAAAAACTACAGGAGCTAGTGATACAATATGAAAACTCAGAAGGATTGGGATCAGTTTTACCTGAAGATAGCACAGCTAGTAGCCCAACAAAGCTATGCTAAAGACCGTAAAGTAGGTGCTGTTATCGTTAAGAATGATAACATCATTTCTTTTTCTTACAATGGAACACCACGAGGATGGGACAATGAAACTCAGACAGATAACGGACAAACTAAGTCAATGGTACTACACGCTGAAGCTCAGGCTATTGCTAAGTTGGCTCGATCAACCTTATCTAGTGATGGCGCTACTCTCTACTGTACCCTTAGTCCTTGTATTGATTGTGCAAAGCTTATTAGTGAAGTGGGTATTAAACGGTTAATTTATATTGATCAATATAAATGTACTGAAGGTATTGATTTCTTAATAGCTAACAATGTATTAGTCAATGAAGAATATTCAACAACAAAATTAGCCAGTAAAGAATGGTTAGCTAGAACAGGATTATTATGGTAGATATTTATTTGTTGGTAGCACTTGTTTTATTTCTTGGTGTATATAATTGGAGGTTAATAACTCAAGTTAATGACCAAGAAGAACAACTAGAAATGGCTAATGACTTAATCTTAACTATGGCAGAAGAATTACAAAGCTTAGGTTCGCCTAATGTTAAGGTAGTTGAACGTGAAAAATAAACTATTTCCTGGTATCACAGTAAATGTAGTATGTTTACCTGAATGTGATAAAGAAATAGGCAAACTATTCTTTGATTGCTTAAAAGATTATGTCATAAGGTTTAATAAACCAGTTCAATTCCTTAATTTTAAAGTACAAATATGTGCAGTAGAATACCCTATTGGAGCTGAAATGGGTATCACTATGTTCAATGAAGAGGATGATCGTATACTTATACAAGTAAAAGATCCATTTGTTTCTGAATGTGAATATAGTGACTGGGCTATGGAAAAATTTGTATGTGTGTTATGCCATGAGATTGTTCATGCTTGTCAACACTTAACAGGTAGTACTGGAATTAAAATTCCTAAATTTAAACATGGTGATATAGACATACCTAATATACATGACAAATATTTCTTTGATCCTATCGAAATAGAAGCCAGAATTTTAGAGTCAGTTTATGCTACCTATTATGGACATACATTACTATGAAAAAATTAAGGCTATGTGTAGACATAGAAACAAATGGCTTAATGCCTGATGTAGATACTATATGGTGCTTAGTAGCTATTGACTCAGATACAGGCACTGTATATTCTTTTTCGGATTACGATAATGAACTCCCCTCTCTTAAAGAAGGCCTTGCCTTTATTAGCACTGCTGATATTGTATTCGGTCATAATTTTATTGGTTATGATCTCGTTGTTCTTAAACACTTACTTGGATTTAATTTACCTAGTACAGTAAAGTTAGTAGACACTTGGATACTATCCCAGTTAAACCAATATAAACGAGATCACAAACATGGTCTTGAAGGATGGGGTTCTAAACTAGGCTTTCCTAAGCTAGAGTTCAATGAGTTCAGTAATTACTCTAAAGAAATGCTTACATACTGTATTCGTGACGTAGAGCTTAACGTTAAAGTATATAAGGTACTTGTAGAAGAAGCCACTAAGATAATGTCTAAGCATCCTATGTACAAGACAGGTATCGAGGTTGAAATGGAGTTTGCTACTATTGAATCTGAAATCCAATATAAAGGTTGGATGTTTGATATGGCATCTGCTCAAACATTGCTAACTAAAATTAATAATAAGCTTGAAGCTATTGAAGCAGTACTTGAGCCTAAGATTGGATTAAGATGTTTAAAGGTAGATAAAGCTGATGAATACAAAGAACCTGCTTGGCGTAAAGATGGTTGTTACACCGTGGCTACCGTTAAACACTTTGGCTATACTCAAGAGTCAGGACGTGAAGATCGTCCTATCGAAGGACCATATTGCCGTATCACCTTTGAGCAAGGAAAGATTGGTAGTATTGAAGTAGTTAAAGACTGGTTGTATAGCCTTGGCTGGGTACCTGATGAATGGAATGTGGAGAAAATTAATGGAAAGTTTGTTAATAAAAGTCCTAAGATTACCGAGTCATCTCTTGAACGGCTTGGCCCTGACGCTATGTTGGTTAGTGAATACTATACAATCAGATCAAGGAAAGGTATCTTGGAAGGTTGGATTGAAGCTGTTAAAGGATCCCGTGATAATCGTCTTCACGGTCGTATGTGGACTATTGGTACACCTACATTCCGTTGTAGGCATGAGCTTGTGGCTAATCTGCCTAGTGTGGATTCAGTATACGGAAAAGAGATGCGAAGCCTTCTCATATGCGAACCTGGCACATCCATTATTGGAGCCGATTCTGCTGGTAACCAGATGCGTGGTTTATGCCATTATATTAACAACGATTCCTTTACTAATGAAGTAATCAATGGAGATGTACATACAAAGAATGCTGAGATTCTTAGCACAGTATATCCATGCTCTCGTAAGACAGCTAAACCTTGGCTATATGCCTATCTCTTCGGAGCAGGAGCAGGTAAGTCTGGTTTAATTCTTACAGGTAAACGTGATGCTGTTATTGGTAAAGCTTCTCAAGATAAGTTTGAGACTGCTATTCCAGGATTAAAAGAACTTAAAGATAAACTTAATGGTATGTTTGAAAGAACATCAGGATCATTTGGTAAAGATAAAGCTTTTATTCGTGGTGTTGATGGTAGATTAATCTTTGTTAGCTCTGGTCATCAAGTATTAAACTACTTGCTGCAGACAGCTGAAGGTGTTACCTGTAAAGCAGCTATTGTTTATCTTAAACGTAAGCTACAAGAACGTGGTATACAATTTTACTTTGCTATTCATTATCATGACGAACTAGCAGTAGTAGTTAAAGATGAATATGCAGAAGAAGTAAAAGAGTTAGCCATTGAAGCGTTCACTGAAGCACCTAAATGGTTTGGTATTAATTGTATGGGTGGTGACGCTCACATTGGAAAGACATATGCAGAAGTACATTAAACATGGTATTGCAATAACATACATAGTATTATTATCACCTTTTATTTTGTTAGGATTCATACTTAATGAAATAGCAGATGCTATTAAAAATGGTATTCAACTATCTGATTACGTAGGTAATCTAATTGCTAGGTGGATAAAATGAATGATATTGAATTTGATTTAGCAATTATAGATGCAGACAGTATCATGTATCAGATTGCTTTTGTTGAACCTTCTCCAGCTAAGTGCAAGAAAGGTCTTGACAATAAGCTAAAAGAGATTATGGAAAACACTAACGCCTCTAATGGTGTGGTGTTTATTAAGGGCGCTAACAACTTCAGGTATGAGGTTGATATTGCCTATAAGGGAAACCGTAAAGACACTATTGAACCTGAAGTAAAAGATCGTATTGAAATGCTATATGAATACGCTAAAGACTTCTGTGTGTTAAGCGATAAAGGTGAAGCAGATGACCTATGTGGTATCACTGCTCGTAAAGCTCTTGATGAAGGTAAACTATATATTGTATCTCACATAGATAAAGATCTTAATGCTATCACAGGATGGCATCATAACTTTAGAACAGGTGAGATATATCATATGGATGACTCACAAGCTTATCGTTTCTTAATGACTCAAATCCTTACAGGAGATGCTACAGATAACATCCAAGGGTTACGTGGTGTAGGTACTAAGACGGCTGAAAAGTTAATCAAAGATACACCTAATAACCTCTTGTGGGATAAGGTTATCGAGCTGTGGAAAGCAAAACAAGGTGACTTGTGGTATAATAATTTCCTGAAGTGTGCTAACTGTATTTACATCAGGGAGTTTGAAGAAGATCTCAGACCATTAACCTTTGAAGAATTAAAAGAAAGATTATTATGGACTATGGACATTGGCATCCCCTCACAGACAGACCAGACGGAGCCTTTGGATTCATCTACTATGTCGAAAACCTCCAAACAGGAAGACGATACATTGGAAGAAAGCAATTAATCAGTGAATCAAAAAGATTATTACCTGGAGCAACAAGAAGAACCGTCACTCGGAGAGAGAGTGATTGGAGAGATTATAAATCCTCGTGCAGAGAACTCTTGGATGATATTAACTACTACGGATTTGATTCATTTACTTTTGTTATCTATGAATGGGTATTCGGAAAAGGAATGCTTACGTATAGGGAAGTCCAAGAGCAGTGGGAATGTGAAGTCCTTTCAAGAGTTGAAACAACTGATGGAGAACGACTATACTACAATGGTAACATTGGAGCGGTAAAATTTCTTAAACCAAAGCTATGAAAAATAAAAAACCTGAACCTTTAAAAGAGTATATTAGTCTTAAAGACGAATTTAAAAATCAATTTCAAAAGAAAAAATCTACTCAACAAGAAGCTAGACAGCGTAGAAAAGAAATTAGAGATATGAAGGAACAAAGGGAGTGGAATTAATATGTCTCGATGGATACATGCACCATGCCCTAAATGTAGTTCATCAGACGCATTTAGTTATAAAGAAGATGACTCACATGGCTTCTGTTTTAGTTGCCAGAAGTCTTCACCTATAGACCCTAACTTCAAACCAACTGTATATCACAAAGAGAATTACAACATGCATACCTTAGAGGAAATTAAAGATTATGACACTAGAGGTTTTCAAGAAAGAGCTATCACAAAAGTGGTTGCATCTCACTATGGGGTTAAAGTATCATACGCTGAAGATGGTACAATCAGTAGTCACTTCTATCCATATACTCGTGGCGGTATCGTTGTTGCCTATAAGGAACGTAAACTACCTAAAACATTCCTTATACATGGTGACTTTAAAGACACTGAATTATTTGGTCAGAATGTTTCCTCAGGTGGTAAGCGCATTGTTATTACTGAAGGAGAATTGGATGCGCTTGCCGTGGCACAAGCCCAATACGATAAGTATGCTAAATTCTATCCGTCAGTCGCAATCCCGTCGGCATCGGCAATGGCTTTAATCCTTAATCAACGTGAGTATCTTCGTAGCTTTGATGAAGTAATACTTATGTTTGATATGGATGAGCCAGGTAAGAAAGCTACTCAACAAGCAGCTAAGATCATTGGCTATGATAAAATTAAGGTAGCAGAGTTACCTGAGAAAGATCCATGTGATGTACTAATTAAACATGGTTCAGCAGAGCTAATGAAGTGTATCTTTAATGCACGTACATACAGTCCTGCTGGTGTAGTTAAAGGTGAAGAAATCTGGGAACAATACCAGCGTAGACAGTCTACTGTATCTGTACCATATCCACAATGCTTAAGCGGTTTAAACGAAAAGCTTTATGGTATGCGTCAAGGTGAGATTGTATTGTTTACCTCAGGTACTGGTTCAGGTAAGTCAACTGTTATTAAAGAAATTGTATTTGAAATATTAAGTAAGACTACTGATATGGTAGGTATGGTTTCTCTTGAGGAATCTGTGGGGGACACTGCTCAAAAGTTTATTAGTATGCAACTTAAAAAGAATCTTAATGTTGATGTTGTATCTGAGAAAGAACAATATGAAGCATTCCAAACAGTCTTTGGTGATGAACGTTTAATCCTATTAGACCACCAAGGTTCTGTGAGTGATGAATCTCTTATTGATAAGATGGAACATCTAGCATTAATGGGTTGTAAATATATTATCCTTGATCATATCACTATTGCTGTATCTGAAGGTGCTAAGGGTAAGACAGGTAATGAAGCAGTTGACTCTGTTATGTCTGACTTACTTAAGATTGCTAAGAAACATAACGTATGGTTAGGTGTTGTATCTCACCTACGTAAAGGTGAAAAGCCTTTTGAAGAAGGTAACTTACCTACTATTGATGACATCAAAGGTTCTGGTTCTATCAAACAAATCTCATTTGATATTATTGCCTTTGCACGTAATATGATTGCTGAAACAGAAGTAATGCGTAATACTATTCGCCTTCGTGTTCTTAAATCACGCTTTACAGGTCTCACAGGTGACTGTGGTACTACTAAGTATGATGCTCACACAGGACGACTACAACAAAATACATTCGTAGACTTTCAATAAAAGGAATACATGAATCCAGTACAATATCTATCTGAAAGAGTAGCTAAAGTCGTAGTCAACTCAGATAAGATTTATAACGAAGGTGCTCGACTATTAGCACATCATGCAACATGGGAATATGACTTAGAAAGGTTTGTAAATGAATCGTGGGACACACTTCTCCGCTACTGTATTCGCAACAAGAATGCAACTCATAGCGCATCAGTTAAGCTTACTTTTGCAAGTGACCTTATCGGAAAACGAATCGCAAGAGCTATTGGAGCTGATGAAACAAACATCAAATCAACTCTCGCTCTTGGAGACATTCTACTCGAAACATTTCTCCAAGATGGATTGATAGACATCTTCAGAGAGTATGATGGGTTTAAAGCTCCATACATGGTACGTATTGTCAACATGCCTGACAATATTAAGCCAACATTAATTGGTACTTCATTTGAACCATTGTTACCTATAGCTGGCTTATATAGTAACCTTACTAAAGAACCATTCATTAAGGGATGGACTAACAGTAAACTGTTTCATGAGTACTTAGATAAACCTTTTGTACGTGCATTAGAAACATTACGTCAACAGCCTTGGGTACTTAATCAAGGTGTGTTACATGGTATGAAGAATTATAAACCAACTGAGATACTAAGCTTAGTTGATGATGATGGTGTTGTATATGAATACAATATTCATTATGAAAACTTAGAGTTACCTAAAAAGCTTAAGCATATGGATGGTACTTCTTTCTTAGGAAAGAAAGACCCTAAGCTACAGCGTATGTTAAGTAAGTTCTTTGAGTACAATCAAGTAGTAAAGAAAGCTGAATTAATTGGTGATAGATCTTTCTATCAAGAAGTATCCTGTGACTATCGTGGTCGAGTATACTATGCTGAATCCTTCTTGGAGTTTCAGGGTAGTGACTTAGCCCGTAGTCTCTTTTTATTTCAGAATAAAAAAGAGATGGATGATCGTGGTTACTTTTGGCTTAAAGTTCATACAGCTGGTTGTTTTAATGAATCATTTAATGTTAATAAACTACCTCAATACTTTACTACTGACTACAAAAAGTATTTAAAAGAAGAAGGGTTGGACACAATCTCTCTTGACAAGATGACTCTTGAAGACAGAGCTATATGGGTAGATAATAACCTAGTTAAAGTAGCTAGTATAGCAAACAACTATTATATAGATACTTTAGCTGAAAAGCCTTATAGCTTATTAGCTTGTTGTCTTGAAATTAAAGACTACACTCAAGCAAAAAGTAAAGGTAAAAAACATATGTCTGGCTTTCCTATACCTATTGATGGTAGTAACAATGGATGGCAGCATCTGGCAGCTATGTCTAGAGATACACAAGCAGCTACATTAGTATCATTAGTACCTACACCTATACAGAAAGACTTCTATGTAGCTGTGGCTAAGGAACTAATTAGTATTATGCCTGACTATTTTAAAGAAAAGAATATGCCTATGAAAGATATCCGTAAGGGTATTGCTAAACGAGGCTCTATGACTCGTGCATACTCAGCAGGTAAACAACGTATTGCTAAGAATATGTATGATGACTGCCATGTAGAAGGCTTTACTGTTAAATATGGTATCACAGAAAAAGAATGTGGAGACTTAGCAGGTAACCTAATCAAAGCTATTAATGCTGTATGTTCAGGTCCATTGAAGACTACTAAGTTCTTACAGAAGATTGCTGAACATGAGCTTAACTCTGGTCGTAATCAATTATCATGGCATACACCTTCAGGGTTTCCTGTGATATATAAAGCATTCCTTCAACATGAACGTAAACATAGGGGTACTATTAGAGGTATCCCTGGAAATCCTAAAGGAAGAATTAGACATGTTATTAAAGTCGATGTACTCAATAAAGACACAGGTGAAAAGGTTCCTTGTAGACGTTCCTTTGCTTCTGGTATCAGTCCTAACCTCGTTCATAGTTACGATGCTGCTCATATGGCTAACGTTATTTCTATCTTTAATGGTAACTTTGGTGCTGTGCATGATAGCTTTAGTACCCATGCTAGTGAAGTGGATTTCCTCCAAGAAGTAACTAAGATGACCTTTGTAGCACAGTATGATATAGAAGACTTCTTTAGTAATCTTATGGATACATTAATGCTTAACAAGGATACCTTTGCTTTCCCATCACCAGAAGAAGGTACATTAGATTTAAAACAAGTCTATGAATCTAAATACTTTTTCTGCTAGTTGTCCCCTAATACCGAAGAATAAAACAAAAGGAACTCATGAACTCTTATCAACAACTTATCGCTAAATCCCGTTATGCCCGTTACTTACCTGAAAAGAAACGTAGGGAGAATTGGAATGAAACTTCTGATCGTTGGGTAACCTTCTTTCAGAGAGAATTAAAGAATAAAATAAAACCAGATGACAGTATCTGGGAAATCTTACGTAATGAAATTAATAGTTTGTCTACACTACCTTCAATGCGTTCTATTATGACAGCTGGTGAGGCTCTTCGCCGTACTAACGTAGCTGCATATAATTGTTCTTATTTACCTATCGATAATCCTCGTTGTTTTGATGAAGCCATGTACATCCTATTATGTGGTACTGGAGTGGGCTTCTCGGCTGAACAACAATATACTGGTCTATTACCTGTAGTACCTTCCCTTGTAAATGCTGCTGATTTTACTATTAAAGTACAAGATAGTAAAGAAGGTTGGTGTGATGCTTATCGTATTCTTGTTGATATGTTATACAAAGGTATTATTCCTCAATGGGATGTATCATTAGTACGTCCAGCAGGTGCTCCATTAAAGACCTTTGGTGGTCGTGCTTCTGGTCCTGGTCCATTGATTGACTTGTTTAGCTATACAGTTAATAAGTTTACAGTAGCCCAAGGACGTCAGCTAAAACCTATCGAGTGCCATGATATCATGTGTAAGATTGGTGAGGTAGTTGTTGTAGGTGGTGTGCGCCGTAGTGCTATGATTAGCTTAGGAGACTTAGGAGATTATGACCATGCTACTGCTAAGACAGGCACATGGTGGGAACAACATGGTGAACGTGCCTTAGCTAACAACTCAGCAGTATACAATAGGAAACCTTCTGTAGGCGAGTTCATGAAGGAATGGTTGGACATTTACAACAGTCACTCAGGTGAACGAGGAATCTTTAATCGTGAAGCATCACAAAAACAAGCAGCTAAATGGGGTCGCCGTGATAGTACCACAGACTATGGAACAAACCCTTGCTCAGAAATTATCCTCAAGCCCTACCAATTCTGTAATCTATCTACCGTTGTTGTATCTCCAGAGGATACTCTTGCCTCCCTCAAACACAAGGTCAGAGTAGCTACTATTATGGGTACCATGCAGTCAACCCTAACTTACTTTCCTTACCTACGTGATATTTGGCGTACTAACACTGAGTCAGAACGCCTGTTAGGTGTGTCTATGACTGGTATTCTGGATAACCAACTGCTACGTGGTCAAGGTAATATGAACCTAGAAGAAGTATTATCTACTCTACGTGACGTAGCTCGTGATACTAACCAAGAATGGGCTGAGATCTTAGGCATCTCTGAGTCAGCAGCTATTACCTGTGTTAAGCCTGAAGGTACTGTATCTCAATTAACACAAACAAGTAGTGGTATTCATGCAGGACATGCTCCATACTATATCAGACGTATTCGTCAGGATAAAAAAGATCCTTTAACTCAGTTCTTAATTGAGCAAGGTGTACCTCATGAAGATTGTGTAATGAAACCTGATCAAACATCTGTGTTTAGTTTCCCACAACGTTCACCTGGATTTACCCGCAAAGACTTAGCTGCTATTGATCACTTAAATATCTGGTTAATGTATCAGCGTTATTGGTGCGAACACAAACCATCTGTCACTATTTCTGTTAAAGAACATGAGTGGATGGATGTAGGTGCATGGGTATATGAACACTTTGATGAGTGTACTGGTATTAGTTTCTTACCTGATGATGGTGGTACTTATCGTCAGGCTCCATACGAGGATATTGACTTGTCAGTTTATCATCGCTTAAAAGATACGCTCCCATCTATTGATTGGGAAAACTTTATTGAAGACCGTGATAATGTTGAGGGTGCTCAAACATTAGCATGTGCAGCTGGAGGATGTGAGATTTGAACTTATATAAATTCTATACAGATACATGTGTACCATGCAGACAAATGAATAGTCGTATTAAAGATATAGACTTTCATTATGACTATGGTGTAGTGCTAACTAATATTAATGCTATGGATAACCCAGAACTTAGAGATCGATATGGTGTTAAGACTGTACCTACATTTGTTTTAGCTGATGAAAAAGATAATATGATTCGTAAGATTAGTGGGTCTATTACTCTACCTGAGCTAGATATTTTTATTACAGGAACAGCTGTCCCCTAATAGGAACAGTGCGACATAGCTCAGAGTTAGAGCGAGCGGACTGATAATCGCTAGGTCATTGGTTAGAATCCAATTGTCGCAACCAATATAGCGGAATAGCTCAGTAGGAGAGCGCTGGACTCATAATCCAGAGGTCAGTGGTGCGAATCCATTTTCCGCAACCATTTAATTCCCCACAAGATCGTATCTGTGGCCCGACACCCTCTTTATGGGGGTGTTTCTTTATCATCAAGACGTATGGGAACTGCCAGCAATCGTTAGCAACATGGTGTTTTCAATCGTTGGACAAACAGTTCTCATTCGTGTTGGTGGAATAATTGGTTCTGTGTTTGGCACAGAATGAGGGTAGGAAGTGCCTATCAAGAGTTTCAAGAGATGAGCGCCTTGACTACCAACAACTAAACAACAAGGATTTTGAGCAGCATTGGCGACTGCAGCAGACTGTAAATCTGTAGCCCTTCGGGGCAACTAGGTTCGACTCCCAGAAAATCCACCATTACAAGGGTCATTAGTTCAATGGATAGAACAGTGATCTTCTAAGTCACGAGTGCATGTTCGATTCATGCATGACCCACCATAGGACACATATGAAAACTAAAAGTTATAACTCAAGAAAATTTCTTAATAGTAAACATGGATTAGCAGCTATTGAAGTTAGTTGTGATATCTGTGATTGGTCTATGGATACTAATGTTACTATCTCTGATTGTAATAGGAATGTTACATTAGATTTTAGTATTTATAAAGAAAAAGATTATGCTGAGAAATCTAAAAAGTTATCTTTACTTATTAATGAATTAGTAGCAGTACAAAAATTCATGGATGATAATATCGATGCTTATATTGAAGCAAGAAAACAATTAGATTTAAAAAACAGTAAACGAAAGTCAAAACCACTTTCAGAATTATTAGGGGAATTAAATGATTAACGAATACGATATTCGAGATATGAGTGAAGACAGTATTGTTTTTGAATGTAAGTACAGTAATCCTAAATTAAATACTCGTATGGAAATGTCTGCTCATTCTCATATCACTGAGGTGATAGAACAGTTTGAAAGATTCCTACGAGGTGTAGGTTACTTTCCACCATCAGGATGTCATCTGGACTTTGTAGATGACTATACATATACTATGGACTGGACAGACGCTAATGAGTAAGGGTAGTAATCGTAGACCTACTGACGAAAAGAAATACAAAGATAACTACGACCAGATCTTTGGTAAAAAGAAAAAGGAAGATAATGGTAACAAGTAAACCACTCATTGTATTGCTTAAGGCTCTTTATGCAAGTAACTTTGTAACATATTATAAGTCTCACGCATTTCATTTTAATATTGAAGGAACTACTTTCTCTCAAGACCATGAGTTCTTTCAAAAGATCTATGAGTTTTTACAAGGTGAACATGATAACCTTGGTGAACAAATACGACAACTAGATAAACCAGTTACATCTACTTTAAAAGATGTAATTAGTTTATCTTTAATTGATGAATCAAATATTATTACTAAAAATAATTTAGATTTATTAGCAATATTAGAAGAAGACTTTTGTCAATTACATGAACAAGCACAAGAACTTTATGAAGCTGCTAGCAATCAATGTTATGGTGCTTTAGAAACTTATATTGGTGACTACATGGTAGCATTATCTAAACTACATTGGATGATTAAAGCTACTTTAAAGAGGAGTATTAAATGAACCAGAAGAATTATAACTATGACGCTCAAATGGGTGGTGACACTGATGACCTTGAGCTATGCCACCGATATGGTATTGATAGTTCATTAGCATATACCCCTTCTATTAATGAAGCTTTAAGACAAGCTATTAGGCAAGAGAATGTAAGTGACTTATTAAAGGCAGGTTACTCAGAAGGACAAGCCCGAAGTATTGCTGATAAGCATTATGCTGATGCCGTTAAAGGCGCAGAAAGTATTAAGAAATAAAAAAACCCCTATTAGGATTATTCCTAGTAGGGGTTTTTAATTTGTTTACTTAGAGTTAACAATAAAGTTTTTATTAGATTTCATTTGATCAACTATTACATCATTTGCACCTAAGAAATTATTATATTTCTTTAGATTACGATTTGCATAATTGAAATTCATTTTAGTTTTTTGTTTATATTTAGAGGCAATAGCATCTAGCTCTGGGAAAGTAGATTCTCCTTTTGCAGCCCATCCACTATGTATTTCAAGTAATCTAGATAGTAATTCAAATTCTCTTGGAGTAACCATTAGGTTTGATCTATCATCTTTATTACGTTTAGTTGGAGGCTTCCATCCAAATGTCATAGCTAAATCTAATACTTTGTCATTGTATTCTTTAGATACTTTAGTATACTCTGGGTTTAAATCAGGTCTACCTCTCTTTACATCTCTAGGAATAAAATGAGATCCAACATATATCTTATCAAAGTAACCACCCATTGACTTGTATTTACCAAGAGTGCCTATGTTTGCTTTACCAGCTTTCTTAATGTCAGCCATAGCATTCTTATAATCTTCATTATAAGATTCTTTTAAAGATTGTAATAGAGGTCTACCTTCTTTTGCTAATATATAAGTAGAAATATTATTGTAAGCATTATACATTAACAATGTAGAACCAGGTGCTGTAATCTGAGCATCATGAATACCTAACATATTCAAAGGCTCATCATCTTTATTTTTTTGATTAGCATAAATATAAGATGAAGCCATCTCGTATGCGTCACCTGATTGAATTAACACAACAGGCATAGCCTTACGTGCTTTATCTCCTGGGAACGCATAAGTGTATATCTGATCTAATACATCATCAATGTTTAAATTAACTTCTTCTAATCTAGCTTTCATAGAACGAATGTCTGCTAAAGGTTTTTGAACATCCCCTGTAGCACTTAGGTTGTTAGCCATACCAGACATAGAGCCTAGTTCTTCAGGTAACCCTAAAATCTTTTTAACAGTATTAGATTCATCATCTAACAAAGTAGCATAACTAGTTCCAAGTTCAACAGTTGTGTTACCAAAAGATTTTACTTCTGTAGAACCATTAAATGCTGCTTTCAAAGAAGCAATAGATGAAGTTATTTTTTGCCAGCCTTGAAGGTTAGCTAAATGTTTCTTCATAGATGTTGCATATATAGATGAAACATCTTCTAACATTTCTTGTCTAGAGTCATACAATGATTCTACTTTGTCTAGCTTATCACTTAAACCAATAGATGCTAACATGTTTTCAACTTCAGTAAACATATACTCAGCATGTTTACCATACAAGCCAGCAACAACAATACCCCTTGCATACATTTTATCAAAAGCACTTCCATGAATTACACGAGCTTCATTTAAGAATTTACTTATAGCTGCCTTTTTTATTTGCTCATCAGGACCAGTCATGGTTAAATCAATATCTTCATCTAAGCTAGATGTTACTAATCCACGAAGGTCTTTGTATGTTTCTCGGTCTTGAGCAAATGCTGCATCAGGACCAAGGTACATACCTAAAATGTTAGCAATTTTTAAGTCACCAATTAACAAAGAAATAATGGCAGCATTAGATTGAGAAGCATCTGTCTCAATAGTAGCAGCTAATTGAACAACACCGCCATTCTTAGAAGCATCTAGAATATCTTTAGCCATCATAGCGTTAGACATTCTTGGTCCCCATTCTTTCTTAGCAAAGAATTTACTTAGCTCGTTGTTAAATGCTGGAGGTAAGTTAGCAACACTATTATTTGTAGGAAGATTTCCTTCAGTCCAAGATTTAAAAACACTACCATATGAAGCTACCTTTTCAAAGGTATCTCTGTCAAGTGCCATAATAAAATCATGTGGTGTAGGCCTGTTACCATCTATCTTTAACAATCCAAAGTCATCAGCTATTTTTGCTATCTGGTAATAAGCATCTAACAATACTCGATCTGATTTAGGTAATGACCATAAAGCATCATTAACAGCTACACCTAAACTAATACCTGTTTTACCTTTTACAGAGTCAACAAACACTCGTTTACTTAAATCCTTTGCACGCAATACTGTGTTACCCATACCCATAGGAATAGTTGCAGAATACTTAACACCAAACTCTGTAGCAGGTCTAATAGTTCCTGAATGGTTAGTTACGTTAATATCAGTTGCCATTGGAAACATACGATTAGTAGAATCAGATCGCTTTAATAAATTAAATCTGTTACCTCTTGATATATTATTACCAATATATTGATTAATGTGTTTATATATTTGAGTTATTTTCTTTTCATTAATGTCAGATACAATAGCACTTATTTCATTAGAAGGTACATTATCCTCAACTAATTCTTTAACTTTTTCTTTTACTTTATCTAAAGATAAATCTGCCATTGTCTTAGCAAACACACTATTAGAATAAGCATTAGGTATTACCATTGTTTCATTGCTATAATTAAAAGGAGCATTAGAAAACATTGTGCTGTTATCTTGGATATACGAGCCATTTTCAGTAAACCTTGCAGTTGCCATTCCTAAACCTGTTTCAGGGTCTACAGGAAAAGCATCTTTTGCCATTTGAGCAAGAACACTAGCTGCATTTACGTTAACTCTTACTGGTACAGCATTAAGCATATTAATAGTTGCATCAATAATATTCATTTTACCATCTAAGACTCTACCATCTTTAGAAATAAATTGAGAACCTTTACCTGATAAAGCATTGTTAACAGCAGGGTTACTTTGAGAAAGAATTAATGGTTCATTAATATTCATATGACGTAATTCTACATCATACACAGATGCCATATGGCGTACATCAGATACTAACTCTTCACCTTTGCTGGTAAGAATAGGATAATAAGTTCCATATTTATCTTTTTTAATAACATAGTAACCATCTTTGTACATCTGATAAGCATGTGCCTGAGCTACTTCTCTTGGCACATTTCTAGGTGCATATCTACCGCCAGGAGTATTAGGCTGAGAAAAGTTTTTACCTAATTTATCTTGGATATCTGCAACAAACCCTTGCATAACAGGTTGTTCTGTAGGTGCATTGTTACTTGCAGCAACTACCTCTTGGAAGTCAGCACCTGTATCTTCAGAAGAAGCTGATAAGTTCTTACCAATGTAAGTATCATATTCTCCTTCAACCATTCCAGATTTTTTGTCTTCAATAAATTGTTTGTATTTTCTTTTCTGAACATCACTTAATGCGCTAACAGCAGTAAGCATTAAAGCTCCACCAAGAGCATTGGCATTTTGTTCATTAATACCAAGGCTATTTTCTGTCATGTTAGCTAAGGTTTCATTAGCCCAAATACCTTCTTCATTAAGTAAAGGTCTTGCAAAAGCATTTGCATAGTTTGATACTGCAATAGCTTCTGAACCTTCATCATCTTTAAATTTAATACTCTTTTGATCTGCTACATTAAAGGCTTGGTATGTTGGACCTAAATCTTCAATAGCTTTTTGCATAGTTGCATAAGCATTATCAGGACTAGAGAAGTCAGGTGCAATAGTAGGTTCAGCATACTTAAAAGCTTGTTCTTCTACATCAACCATTTGTTGTGTAGCATCTACAGGAATAGTTTCTGCAGTTAAATCTGTAGGACCAAACTCATTATCAGTTGCTACATCTTGTACAGTATACTCTGGTAATTGAGTTAACTCTGATCTTGGTACTGCTCCTGGTTCTAATGGCGCTCTGTTAAGAGCAGTAGCACCAATGCCTGGCTGGACTAACCTCATTGATTGAGGTATAGGATTAGTTTCAATTTGTTGTTGAACTGATTCTGGTACTAAAGCAGGTTCTACATTAGCGCCTGATAGTGGACCTGCTGAAGGCCTAAACTTAGATAATGCCATTTATTTTTCCTTTTCATACATGTTCCTTATTGCTGGAATTTCTCCAAACACGGGAACTCTACGGATCAAGTTAGACTTTGCTTTTAAATCAGCTTGGCCTTCCTCGGTAGCGATCTTATAAGCATCCTTACCAGAACTATAACCTAAGTTTAGTGATGGTGATTGACTTAATAAGGTTTTGAATGGGTTAGTCTTGAGAGACCCATCAGCTCTTGTTTCTGTTGCACTGCTTATTTTATTAAACATATCTATTTGTGCAGAGCTAGAAGCGTAACTAGCAGCTTGCCCTAATCTTTTAGATAATTTCTTTTCATCATCTTCTTCATCTTCACCTCTAAGCATACTCTTAAGGTATAATCCTGCATATGCTGTTGCATAAGCTAATATCATTAAAGAGAATGCAGAGTAAGTATACTCAGGTTTACCACGTTTAATATACATACCCCATAGTTGAGGGATAACGTTAGATGTAAAGTGCCAAGTAAACTTTTGAAATTGAGTTATTAAAGCAAATCTATGATCATCAAATATCTTAGCAGTAGATCCTGGCTCTGGTCTTGAAGAGAATTCATCAATAAAGTTTGTAATGCCGTTGTTTAATTGTTCAGATAATTTATTAAACATAGGATGCGTTGGAGGTAATGATTCTAATTTATCTAGTGATAGAGTACCTACACTATTATAAATACTAACCAATTCATCTGGATCCATTCTATAATAACTTAATCTATCTCTTGCCCATCTAGTTGCATCATTATTGTTAGGTGACTCTGCAATAATACTAATCATATTATTAATTTCATCACAAGCAATAGCGCCTCTTGCAGCTCTAGCAGCATTAGTTGCTGATTCTACTAAGTTAAACTTGAACATTAATTTACTCATATTACGTTTAGATTGGCTAGTAATATTAGCACCAACATTAAACGCAATGTCATTCATTTTACCAGATTGGCCTGTTAATTGTAACAAAGATATATTTTTAGATAATTGTTTTTCCTCTACAGAAGGGATTAAACCTCCTGAGATTTTGTTACCTACTTGAGTAAACTTAGCAGCAACATCCGAAGCAAACTCTTTAGCAATTAAACCAAAGTATTTAACAATATTTGCTTTAGATAATCCTAAAGCACCATAAACTATTTCAGATAAGTTTGCAAACAAAGATGTATCCATGTATACCATTGTAGTAGCAAAGGTTAAGTTCTCTGTTGCACCCCTAATTAAAGGAGATTTAGGTTTATTAAGAGTGCCATCAAAACCAGCAATTAATTCTTTAACATGCATCGCTAATTCTGAAGCTTCTTCTGCAGTGATTTCACCACTATCTAACATTTTTTTGATACCGTTACCTACCACTTCTCCGTTAGCACCAAAGATAGTGTTTTTAACTGCTGATCTCGAAATCATCTCAATCATTTTAACAGCATTATGTTCTACATCTTTAGATCTAAACTTGTTTAATACGGGGTTATCTAACATACCTAAGTCAGCTAACTCTTTCATTTCTTTGTAAGTTAGATTGTCAGATATTCTGTCTGCTAAATCTTTTAAATAAGTTTTATTAACTGCGCCTAAAGTAGTAATACCTTTTGACTTGTAATTATTTTCAATAGTATCTATGAACTCAGTTACATTAGCTCTAACTAAATTAGGGTCTACTAATTGATTCTTTAAAAAATAATCTGGTTGTCTAATATCAATAGAAGACCATCCAGTATTTAATCCTAAATCATCTAGTTGATTAGCTAAGTCTTCACCCATTTGATTTAATGTTTGACGATAAGCTAAGGATGCAGGATCATTTGTATTACTTGTATAAGAATTAAGAACCCTTGTTCCTATATCTTTGTTATTAGTAGTTCCAAATAATTTTCTTTTATCAGAGTCAACCATAAAAGAATTCATAACACCATTAGCTATATTATGTATACGTTTAAAAGCAGACATGCCTGAGTAGACACCTCTAACAGAGCTTGCATCAAACAAACCAGCTATTTCACGACCCCCTTGAAACTTAAGAAATGGGCTTAATACGTTGTCTCTAACAGAAGAAAACAAACCACCATTAACTAAGAGATCTTTAAAACTTCCTGCAAGACTAATTGGTTTGGTTCCTGGAGTAATTAATAAATCTAAATGAGAAATAGGTGTGCTACCTGAAGCAGCATAGCTACGTAACTTTGCTGCTAATTCAATATCATTTAATTTCTTACCATGACGTTTAAGTTCTTCTTGTTCCATCATAGCATTAGAAGTTAAGGGTTTTGTCTCGACCCCTGAAAGCATATTAAGTTGATAATTAAAATTAGACCTATCCATCATAGCACTTGGAGTACCAATTTCTGCACCTAGTAAACCACCAACTACAGCAGCTTCTTTAGCTCTATTATACAATTCATTATAATCAAAATCAAGTGAAGTTGTGCTTCTAACGCCAGCATATTGAATTGCTTCTTGTAATGTTTCTGTTGCAGATTCTTTACCTGAATTTTTAGTTATTTGAAGAAGTAAATCAGCTAAATTTTCTTTTGCTTTAAGTTGGTTTACAGCAACATTTTTAGCAACTATAGCATAATCTTTTCCTAATTGTAATACTTCTTTGTGTAATAGCTTAGTAGCTTCTCCAACAGGTATTCCTTTAGCAGCAGCAATCTTTGTTGCAGTACTACTAATACCTGCTTTAGTTAATAAGTCTACACCTTTAATAGCACCTTTAGGTAAACCAAGTCTATCTACAAGACCAACAACACTACCAATTGCAGCAGCAGCTAATGGATCTTTTTCATCATCAGGCATCTCACCATATACATCACCAATACCCATTGCCATAGGTACAATACTAGAACCAATAAACGCACCAACAGGACCACCAACAGCAAGGCCTACAGTACCACCAGCTAAAGAGCCAGCAATCATTACACCCATCTGTGGACCATATTGTAATGTTGATGAACCAATAAATCTAAATATTTTAGAAAAGTCTTTTTCAACATCATCAAGACTAGTAGTAGTACCACCAGTTATATCTACATCACCAGCCCTAGTATCAACTAATCTTTTTGCTCTTTCATTTTTCTTAAGCATACCTTTAGCATCATACTCAAGTTCTTTAGAGCCTGTTACGTTACCAATGTAGTCAAGAATATTAGCAGCAGAATTAGATACATTAAGCATACCAATGTCCCATGCTCTTTCCATTTCACCTTGAGCACCATATGGACCTTTAAAGTTAGTTCCTTCAAGGGAGCTTCTATAAAGATCTTTTGGTGCATTAAGATTTGCTTGGTAAAAGTCCATAGCAGAAGATAACTTACGAGTTAATTCTTGTCTTTGTAGTTCATTAATTTTAGGAGATAACAATCTAGTTTTTAATGCTTGAATGTTTGCTTCTTGTTGTGCTAAACCTAAGTTGCTTGTTGCTGATTTGTAATCTTGGTACTCTTCAATAGTGTCAGCTTGTGGCTTACCTATAATAGTTCCTTCTGATAATACAGAGTCAACAATGCGTCTTGATTTTTGAACTGGAGTTTCTACTTCAGAAGTATTCATAGCATCTTGAAACATCTGCCATGAACGCTTAACCATATCTGCGTCACTTGTTTGTGCAGTAGGTTGTACTATTCTATTTTTAGTTAAGAAAGAACTTAATCTTTCTCCTTGTGCATTTTCATAATCAACCAGATCACCACCAAAAGCTTCTTTACCTAAAACAACTCTTTTGTTAAACCCATAATCACGCATGATTTGAGCAGTAGCTTCTGTCTGAGCAATACCTAATGTAGATCCTGCAGAGAAACCCCCTACCTTGGTTATCTTAGGGGTTTCTGCAGCATCAACTCCTATTAAACGCTGTCTAACACCTTTATTTGTATAGGCGGTATCTGCATCATGTAATGTTACAGGTAATTCTTTTCCGTTTTCATCTGATAAAGTAAATTCTTTTTCAGCAATCGATAAAGGTATGTTAGCCATTTGTTATCCTTATTAATCTTTGATTGGCACTGCCATTCTATAATACATCAATGCCCAATAAGAGTTAGGTGCTTCTCTAATTTTATTAATTAGTTTGTCATCTACCTTTTTAGTTCTAGCTTTTTCAGCTAAAGCATTTGGTGTAAAACCTTCTTCTTGTTTCATTTGCTCATACTCTGTAGACACTTTATCTAAAAACTTCATAGAAGAATTTGATTGAGCTTTATACTCATCTACTCTATTTTTATATTTTTCTTTTGGAGAATTATGTTTACGGACATCTTCAACCATTTCTCCAATCTTAGAAGTAGGAATTGATTTACCATTAAGCTTAGAATCAAGTTGATTGTTATTAACAGTCATTTTATTTTCATCAGTTAATACCGAAGTATTAATAGTAGCTAAATGCAACATCTTAGTAATGTTAGGTTTCTTTTCTCCAGACTTAAGTGCTCTGTTTAAACCATCATTTATTTGATCACTAAACCTAGTGTAATCATCTGGTAAACCTAAACGTCTTTGCTCTTGTTGCCAAACATTTAATTGAGAAATTACTTCTTGAGAAGATAAATCAAAAGGTGTTGCACCTGTCTTTTTATCTTGTCTAAAATATTGGCTAGCTAAAAGATTATCTTTAAAACGATTTTCATTTTGTGATTGTATGTTAGTAGTATCGCCTACTTCTCTTTGATTTTTACTGCTAATTACTCTAGGTACTTTGTTTCCTTTTTCATCAGTATCAAAGACAGTATAATTACCACTTTCATCTTTGTAAGCAGGTCTACCCATAGTATAACCTTCTTCTACAATAGTTACTGGTTTAGTACCTTGTGGAATACCTGCTTTAAAGAGGTCAGTGCCGTAAGTACCAGGATCATCTAACGCTTTTTCAACTGCACTATAATTACCATTATATATTGCTTTGCGTAACAAAGTTGCATTTGCAGGAGTTAATCTACCTTCTTTTTCGTAGTCATCAACTGTTTTATTAAAGTAAGCTTTAGTTTCCTTTTGTCTTTCTCTAACATTGGTAACACCTAACTCAATTTGTTTTAATTCTTTTTGACGCTCATAAGCTCGATTTTCTGAATCAACTTTAGATGCTTGAGCAGCTTCAGCAGAACGTCTAACATCAGAAGATTGTAGCGTATCACGAGAAGCATATCTAAGTGAGCCATTTACAGAACCACCAGTTAATAAACCACCAGCAGCAACAACAGCAAACCTAGCTAAATCTTTAGCATTAAATAAACCAGTTTCACCATAAATATTTTCAATAAACGTAGTAAGCATTGACTTTTGTTTTTCAGGATCTCTTTCTTCGCTAGTAATCTTATTACGTAATCTTTCGATTTCTAATGCGTTATCCTTAGCAATGTTAGCTATAGCTTTATCCTTATCTTCGCTAAAGAGAGAAACAATTTTAGCTTTTTCTTCTGGTAAAACTTCAACTGGACCTTCAAGATCTTTCATGCTTTCAGGAATAACAACAGGAGGATTAGCTTCCTTCATTGTTTGTTGTCTAGACCCTGGAGAAGTAACTTCTAAGTTTCTCATATTATCAGGGATAACAACAGGAGGATTAGCTTCTGCCATAGTACGTGGTACAGGAATTAACAGCTCACCAACTTCATCACGAGGTCTCATGTCTATTACTTTACCAGATGCTGATCTACTGGGTTTAGGAACAACTTCAGAAACTGGTAATTTATTAATCTCAACACTAGGTGGTTGACTTTCTTGAAGAACACTTGCTCTAGTAGGAGGAGGTACTTGTGCAGCTTCTAAAACAAATTTAGCACGTTCTCTAACTTTAGGGTTACTAGAAGTAGCCATATCTTGTTTAGCAATAGCAATATCACGAGGAGTAGGTCTAATTCCTTTAGCTTTAGCTTCTAATTGATCTCTACGAGTTAATGTTTCAGTTAAATAATTCTTTGTTTCTCGTGGTAAATTGTCTTTCCATTTATCACCATGTTTAGATATTAATTTATTTACATTACCTGGACCATTGTTATAAGCAGCTAATGCTTTTTCTTCATCTCCTTGATATTCTTTAAGCATTGCAGTCATGTAATCTTTTTGAAATCTTAAATACTCTGCTTCAGAATTATCTTTTAAAGGTGCTACACCATAGCCAGGATCAACTCCTGTCTTAGGCATTACTTGAGAAATACCTAATGCACCTTTAGGAGATTGTGTTAACTCTTTTTTGCTATTAAAATGACGACCCCTAGATTCTGATTGTACTTGAGCATCTAACAAAGTAGAACTTGGCATAAACACTCTGTTTACTTGGTTAGAGGTTGCTGCAACTGGCTGGGTATTAGTTGATAATTTTGGATTAACAACTTGTTCAGCAGGTAAAGCAAATACAACATCTTGTGTAGGAGCAGCAGCAATTACAGGTACTGGAGGTTGTTCAACAACAGGACTAGGTAATGCTTGTTCTACTACGTTAGCATACATTTGTTCCATAGGATCAGGTACTTCTTCAGTGCCATAAGCATAATGATAGCTAGCTGAACTACCTCTACTAAAATTACGAACTTCTTCAGTACCATCTTTAAAAGAAGATCCAGGAACATCTGAATGCTCATATGCTAGTGATGGTACTGGTACTTGAATAGTTCCTTCATTGTAGTTCATTAGCTGAGGTACTGCAGAAGTACCATCATTAAATTCTTTTCTGTATTTAAACTCAATTTGCTTATTAGCTTGTTCTTTTTGAGCATCATTTTGATCTAATGCTCTTTTTAATTCAATAGCATAAGATGTGTTTTTATCAGCATGATAAGTAGCATCTAAACCAGTTATACCCGACTTACCACCTTTAAAAGAATTTTCAGAATTATTACCTGAATATTTGTAGCCACTTCCGCTTATTCCTACTGAAAGAGGAGAACTATTATAACCAATTCTACCACCATAATTAGAGCTTTTAATAGATAAATCTTTTTCTTTATTTTCTAGTTTACCACCAAAAGCATCTACAGAAACTTTAGTAGTACCTTCATTATATCCAGCAGCTTGCTGTACTCTACTAGGAATAACATCTGAATTAACAATGTTAACTGAGCCATCACGATAACTACTACCCTCACCTAAATATTTACTTGCAAGTTCTTTTGCAGTATTTTCTAGGTTAGTTGTATCTACATTAACATTAACTGTACCTTCAGCATAACCTTTCCTATTAGCTTGTCTACCTTGCTGAACCATCTTTTTAATCATAGGTTTATTCTTAGGGTCTTGAGCAGCAGGAGCAGGAATAACAGCCTCACCAGGAGTTAACATAGCAGGTACTATATCTGTATTTTGTTTAGCAGCTTTTCTAGCCTTAGCAGCATCTTCTACTTGATAGGGTAACATATGTTGACCACGATAAAATAGTTCTGCACCAGCTAATGGGTTAGGTGTTTTAGCTTTTAATGGAGCACCTAAGGTACCCATTCTATATTTGTGTAATTGTTCTTTATGACCTAATGTTTGTCCAGCTTTACCAGCAGCTTCTACAAGTTTAATCTCATGCAGTTGTTGTTTACGGGCTTCTTCCCGTTCCATCTTAGCTGTTTCTCTGGCTTCTTGTGCAGAAAACTTTAAGTACTCTCTGTGTTGTTTAGCAGATAGTGGTCCCATTTTAAATCCATTTCATTGACTTGGCTAACATTAATGCGCCTATACCCCAACCAACAGGGTTACTAGCTAATGCAGTAGCTAATCCTGTTTCTGCTCCAGCAGCAGCAAGAGGAGCGGCAGATGCTTCTACAGCCATAGGAGCAATAGCCTGAGTTCCTACTCCCGCTAAACTACCAGCGGATGTAGCAACTGTTGGATAAGAAGCTAATACACTTTGTTCTACTACAGGAGCCATTTCTACAGGTGCAGGAGTAGATAATGGTGAACTAATTTTTTTATATAAATACTCACCACCTTTTTCAGCACCCTTATTAATACCCATGCTACGAATTTGTTGGTTATCTCTTTGAGCTTGTAACTCAGCTTGAGTAGGTTGCATAGTAAGAACTTGAGTAGGATCACCTCTTTCATTACTTGCTGGTAATGGTGTAATTACATTTGATAAAGGAGCAGCTACTTGTACTTGTTGTTGTTTTTCAGTCCAGTCCCATGGGTCATTCATAGCCATTATTTACCTCCACTACCAAAATTACTATTTTGAACTACTTGAGTAGATTGTCTTGCAGGGTTACCAAAAATAGTAGAAGCATAACGTTGTAGACCTTGCCATGCTGAGTCTAACCCTTGTTGTTCAACATTTCGTTGTTGACCACCACTTGACTCTAATGTTTTAACTAAATTAGATTGATCTGAAGACATACCAGAAGCATTATCAACAAGCGCTTTTTCTGCCGCAGATTTATTAGTAATTACTTGTTGAGCAAACTTAGCTTTAGCTGCATCTTCAGAAGTAGCACTGGCTAAGTTTTGTCTATATGAGCCTAATGTACCTGATGCACCATATTGATTACCTATAGCAGCATTACCCATACCAACATCTAACTTAAGAGCATCCTGAAGCTCATTAGCTCCACCTGTCATAGCCATTTGTTGTAGACGAGCACGTTGTTGTTCTAACGTTTCTTTATTACCAGCAACAGTGCTTTCAAGACCAGATATACCTGATCCCCAAGCTTTATTTTGAAGATTGCTAGCACCAGCTACTTGGCTTAATAAGCCACCACCATACGCACTTTCTCCAGCGCTTAAAGCGCTTTTTATATACGGTTTGAATTCGTCTGGAATATTACCTGTTGTAACTGTATCATAATTATTTGCCATTATATGTTCCTTATAAATCTTTTTTCATAACTACGTATGCTTGTTTGAAACCAGGAACATACTTGGGTAATTCTTTTGCCCATCCTGGTCTTCCCCATTGTTCAATAGCTTTACATCCTATTTGTCGTGCAAACTTTTCCACAGTGGGAAATACTTTAGATTGTTCTTCAAAATTATTGCCTGAAAAAACTATAATATGAAGTGTTTTATACTGAGCATACTGATTTATTTTTGTTAAACCAGCACCAACAATATTATGATTATCGTCACCTATGATCCAACAATGTGTATCATTATTAAGAATATTACGCATATGATCAGTTAAAGTAGTTTCACCTTGACTTTTGTCTAATGCTTTTTCTAAGAGACTGGAAATAGTAAACCAGTGTTTTAGAACTAGTTCTGGGGGTAACATTACTATTTCCATATTTGTCCTTATTTAAAAAACTTGCCTACCATCCAGCAAACCACTGAGTATCGATTGCCTTCTTCTACATCTTCAACGCCATGCATGATGAAACTTGGGAATACAAGGATTGTACCTTTGCTTTGCGGAGGGTAGTACTTTTCGTAACCGTTTTGAAGGTAAAACTTTCCACCTTTAAAATCGTCATTAAGGAAGGCAAGTACAGTAAGTTTACGACATTCATCCCCATGTGCTAAAAAAGTATCTACATGAGCTTGGTACCGTCCACCAGCAGGGTAAGCTAAAAACTCAGCTTGGTTGGCGTGAGTAATGTCAAATTTCCAAGCCCGATGGTTTGCTTCCAAACCAGCCGCAGCTAATCGCCCACCAATATCTTTGTAAGTTGGTAACACAACCCTTTCTACATTGCGGATGGATGTGTCAATATTGCCTATTCCAATAATTGGTGGTTGCTTTGGTACATTTGAATTTCCGTAAAGTTTAACTAAAGAGTCACAAGCTTCTTTGGTTAAGATGTCTGTAAAAACCCATTGCTGAAGATCTTGGTTGGGTAAATTTAAACCTTTGCGTTTGTCAAATTTCCATTCTTTGTGAGGCCCATCGGCATCAACATAATGCAAAAAAACTTGTGCTTGCCAATTACCTTTAAATTTTTTGCGCCAGTGGTGTTTTTCCATTCCACGGTAAAGAACAGCATCACCCACATCCATAGTAATCTTGGATGCGTTTTTTTCGCCTTCATCTCCCATGTAAATAGGCCATGCTTCATTATCAAAACCTAAGGTAATAGTTGCGCTAATTTCGCAAGATTCCCTGTCGGTATGAATTTTTAGTTTTTCACCAGTTTTATATAACCTAGCATAGCTGTAAGTGGGATACAAACGTTTACCTGATGCTTGTTCAAAATACGGAAGCAGATCTACCAATAATTTATCAAATGCCATTGCACCATGAATTGCCTCTGATGTTGGACATTGAATGTCTTTAATAGTTTGTTTTGCGTCAACCAACCGTTTTAATTCAGAGGTTAATTCATTGCAATTATCAATATCAAGGAAACCCTTGAGATGAATATAATTATTTATTGCAAACTGTGACAGTTGATTACACATTAAGCCTCCAAAGGTGGATCAGGAACAGGAACTGGTTTGATTGTTTGGTCAGAAGGGTCGTACCAAAATTGATCTGCTAAAACATTATCTGCACAATTAACCCAAAAAAATGGAGTTGAAATATCAAAAGTTTCATTGCTTACTTGTGCAACTCTGTATCCTGTTTGAACAGGTTGCATTGGGGCTATAAGAGCATGTTTCATTAATAAAACTCCTCAACAATAACAATTCCAGGTGATCCATTACCCCCAGCATTTGTTGTTCCTGCTGTTGGTGAGGATCCTGCACTGCCTGCCGCTCCAAAACCACTTCCTGGAATTCCAGCATATGGAGCTGATACAGGAGCTGGTAAGCTTCCAAATCTTCCCATTCCTAGCAAAGAAAATCCTGAGTCTGCATTAGAAGTTCCAGCATCTAACGAAATTATTGTTGACGTAGTAGTTCCTGGCCCTGTTCCACCAGCAGTATTTGCTGCTACCGAAGGGTTACCTCCAGCGCCACCAGTAGCAGAAAGTAAACCACCAAAACTTGATGTTCCTCCCGCCGACCCAGGAACAGCAGAGGGTCCACCAGGCCTTGGGCCACAAGCTCCACCAGCGCCAACAGTAACTGTTACAGGTGTCACACCAGGAGCTGGAAAGTATCCTATTGCAGCACCACCAAAACCACCGTCAGCCCCAGATTTATTTCCAACTGAGCCACCACCGCCACCCATTACAGTTACTTTAATTGACTTTAATCCAGTTTGTTTTGTCCAAGGTGATGGTGATGTGTAGATTCGAACAACTGGTGTCCCAGCCGCCGAATCTTGTGTAGTCCCATCAGGAAAAACTACTCCTGGTGCGCCAATGCTTGTTGTTGCCATATTTTTACTCCTTAATTACCTGAAACTGAACCGCTAGCGGTAATAGCACCCGCAGATGAAATGGTAACAATTGTTGTTGCACCGTATTTAATTAAAAGGTTACCACCTGATTCAATTATTGAAAAATTTGTTGCTACTAAACTAGGTGCTGAACCCGTAATGTTAATACCCCATGTACCTGATGCGCCTGTTCCTGTAGGGCTAGGTACGTTTGTGCCTATTGTAAGACCAAGAGCTGTTCTTGCATCAGAGGGTGTTGCAGAATTTGTTCCACCTTTATTAACAGGAACTACGGCATTTAATACAGTAGGAGGTACTTGACCTGAAGTATCAACTGAATTAGCAAAGTTTGCTAAATTAACTGCTTGTGTCATTTATCTGACCTTTCACTTGTAAACGTAGTTCATCTATCTGATCTTGCATAATTTTAAACATATCTGCTATTGTTGGTTTTTGATCTATAACAACTGGCATGTCCATACCTAATACACCTGCAGCGCTTACTGATGAAGCTGAAGCTTCTCCATATTTATTAAACGAACAATATTGATAAGGTTGCCCTGCAATATTTAATGTACCTATTTCAGTTAAATTATATGAAGTTGATGCTGATCCTGGAATTGAATAATCTGATGTAGGTCTTAATAACACACCATTAAGAAACATTAAATGTGAATTTCTAAAATATGGTGTTGGAAACACTACATTGTCAGATGATATAATTGTTTCAGTAATATTTTCACCAAATATAAGAACACTAGAAGTATTAAAGGAAAATGAAACTATATCACAATTACCGCCATTAGATGCTGTTCTTAGTGTATATCCTTGCGCTGTTCCAAAATAATCATAATCACTATCAACAATTAAAATACCATTTATAAATAACAATTCAGAACCATTAGCAGAAGTTGATGATATGTATGTTTGTCCATTTGTTAACGCAGAACTAGAAACTACAAAAGGAACTTTATCAGCAGAAGTTGCTCCATCAATTAAACGAATATAATATATTGCTATCTTATCATTTAATACACAAGCATCTGTAAAAGTTACTGTAGTTGAAGTCCTTGTATAGTCAGTTCCTGGTTTAAGAAACATACCATTTCTAAATACTAATATTTGATTTGTTTGCGCATTAGAAAAAGTAAATACTGTTTGTCCTGATGTTGCAGTAGTAATCATTGAGCTAAACAACACTTGATCAGCAGCTCCTGTTCTATATACTCTACCAAATTGGTCTACACCAATAGTTGATGTTGTAGTAATATCAATATCAAAACCACTTGTAGTTGATCCTTGCCCATATGGTGTTAAATTAACATTAGTACTACCACTACTATTAGTATAATATGAAATATTACCATCAGTAGGACTTGTAATACTTGTAACAATGCTACCTGTTCTTTGATACATATCAATGTAATCAATTAAATCTGTTTGCGCAGATATGTTTTGCCAACCTGAATTGTCAGGAGCATTTTGAGTTAAACTAAATTGAACTACGTTAGATGAATTAGTTCTTACCCACAAATTAACTTCAGTTAAAAATGTTCCACCAGCTGCAAAGAATGTATAGTTTGCAGGATTATTATCTACTGTTAGTACATCAGAAGCTTGTAAGCCATAAAAAGTTTTACCTGAAGGATTATTACTAATACTTGTTCCTGTAATACTAGTAGCATATTGTACTAATAGATATCTATAAGGCGACTCAATAATAAGAGGTTCTTCAGATATAATCCCAATAGTGTCTACTGTACCTAAGGTTGATACATCTAAGTTAAGTACATCACCTTTATATTCAATGTAACCTAACGGTCTTGTTTGAGCAGGTAACACATCAATGTTACGTCCACCGTATGATCTATAGTATAATTCATATGTAGTTCCAAAAGTAAAAGGAGACCAATCAAACAATGTTGGGTCTACTGAAATAGAACCATCAGTACTTGTATATATACCATAATAAGTTTTGTTTGTAGGTGTTGTAGATAAACCTGTACCTACAGAATCATCTGCATATCTAATAATTAAATACTGATTAAATACTGCAGAAGGATTATCTAAGTCAATAGATCTTTGAGGAACAATTCTCCATTGTCTACTCTCGTCAGGAGCTTCTGTAGATACTGCAAATGTTGCAAATCGTCCACCAGTAGTAGCTACCCATAATACTTTACTAATACCAAATCCACCATCAGCTACTTCAAACCAAGAATATGCTGCTGGATTAGTACTTTCAATAACAGTATCATCATTCCTTACGCCAAAATATGTTCTCAAATAAGGGTTGTCAGATATGTTTGTTCCTACTGCATCATCAGCATACTTAATATCAAGATACCTATAAAGATAACCAACAAGATTTCCTGAATTATCTGCTACTGAACCAGTGTTAGTATTAGTTGATACTACTGAGTTTGATGTACCAGAATTATTTTGGTAATCTAAGAATACCTGAGTTAAAAAGGAATTTAAATCCGTGTTATCCGTGATAGGTGGATTAAGCATTTTATCTCCTATCTATTTGTTTAGAGTCAAGTGCCATAGTAGCTAAACGCCAATAGCCTGTAGTTGTTATTCTAAAATTCATTACACGACCATATACTCTTGGGTCAACTTTATAACCTTGAGACTTATCATTGTTAGGCAAAAATGTAAATGTATCTTTTAAATTAGGATCATCTACTGACAAATCTACATTTTCTACGTAATTGTTTTGCCCTATTATTCTAACTGTAATGTTTGCATCATTAGGTACTTGATCAAAAATAGGATACACTGCGCTAATCATTGTGCTACCTGATACATCACCTGTGTTTAATTTTTTCTTTTCAATATAAGAAGTATATGTTGCTAACGCTGAACCATTCCACATTAAATAATTACTATCTGTTACTAACGTTTGTGTTGAGTTAGTACACATGTATATTACTTCAGTTCCATATTGAAAAGCATTAGATACATTAGCAGGACCAGTAAATGCGTAAGTTAAAGAAGGTAATGTTCTTTTAGACCATGTATTATTTTTGTAATTAAACACTAAAGCTTCGTTACATACTGTAGAAGCACCTTTAGGAAAATTAATCCATATTTCTTTGTAATAAGAATTTTTGGCTAAATGAACTTTATCAATATAACTTTTATTTAAATTACTAAAGAAATATTTTTTAATTCTAAAGTCAGCAATAGATTCAATAGCTCCTGAACCGTTATGTGTGTATATATCATTACGATCAACAACAAAATGTTTACCATCAACTTCAATAACACAATCAGTATTTAAAATACCATATGATTTGCTGTATGGGGATACCCTAGTATTAGCTCCAATAGAAAGTATATTGATACAGTCAGAAGAATATATATACATATTTCCTCTTAGTTCACACATATCTAAGATAGGTGAAGTAGAACTTATTTCAAATTCATCTGCTGTGTCTGTTGTATATCCTGGTTGCCATACTTGTGGTATTGACCCTGTAGCTGCTTGAACAGATATTCTAATTGTGCTAGGTGCATAAGTTAAAATACCACTTTGACTTAAAGTTAAATTAGCAGCTACTAATGAGTAACCTAATGATCTAATTACTTTAGCAGTTACTGTTAAACCCGCTACATAGTTCCATCCTGGTAATGGTTGAAATGCGTTATCAGCAGTAAGACTACCATACAAACAATACAATGGTGTAGTAGCGCCATTATTTAAAATAACAGCATAACCACCATTAAATAAAGTACCTTGCCAATCACTATTTGCATAAGACCCTGATCCACTAGAAAACATAGAAGAAGTATTTCCAGCAGCATCTACTCTAACTATGTTTCCATTTTTAGCAAATATATTATAACCCGTGTCTGGTCTTCTCCAATGAATTCCATAGTCAGGTGCAATAGCAACAACTCTGGAAGTGGTTTCCCCAGTAGTTGCTTGTACAGCTTCGTCATCAAATCTTACATTTAATACGTCTGTAAAAGTGTTCATTGGTAGGATCATAGGAGGCATATCTGCATTCCACCCACCCCTACCAAATTGTTCTATAGGTGTAGCCATTAAGTTCTTCCTTTGTTTTGTTTCCTATTAGGGGTCGTCTACGGCTGTAAGCCTTTAAGATAAACTGTTTTACCATTCTGCTTTGTAGCAGTTAAACATTCACATTTGAGGTTATTAGGGTCATATGATACGTGTACCCATCCTGAATCAGGAATACCTTGTGTGTAGAATTCAAGGATTAATTGAGTAAATTTAAAGTTGTCTTTAACATACTGGGCTAAGTCACCATTAGCTACACCAGTTACTTCAATATCAGCAGCCATACCTTTACAGTGATCTGATGTTTTAGATCCACCAACCGCAGCATTAGATTCAGGTGAACGATAAGCACTGTTAACTGTTACTTTACCATAATGATCTCTTACTGGTTGTAATACTTTTTCACATAATACTTTTAAGTTATTCAATGCGGTATCATCAGGGGTATTATTTAAGCCCAAGCGGGTAGCTGTCTCTGATTTAGTTAATTCTTTTAAAGAGAAGTTAGTGCTTAACTGGGTCATTTAATTTATCCTTAATTTCATTATATTGACTAATACAAATATTTAATTTACGAATAGCACTATCACCTTCAGCTGTTATTGAGATAAGAGCTTCAGCAACTTGTCCGTTAAGTTCGGCTCGTGTTTCTCCTGGGTTACTTCTATTGGAAGTGGAGGCATCTGAGGTGGTTGATACACTACAGTCGGGGGCTTTGGTGGTGACAGGAATGAACAACTTGCGTTCACCATTAGCAACGGCAATACGAAGATTAGTAATTTTCTTTTCA
>Ga0247723_1000153_pt1 | contig 43434 bp, 67 predicted proteins | sample MSEWelMarce5H_FC_FD_189079 | JGI IMG/M metagenome (GOLD analysis project Ga0247723, IMG submission 189079) | Subsurface sediment microbial communities from gas well in West Virginia, United States - MSEEL Well Study Marcellus 5H_FC | ecosystem: Environmental > Terrestrial > Deep subsurface >...
CTGCATAAATGTACACCGTGAAATGGGCACCATTTACAGTTATCGTTTACAGTGGGTTTATGTTCCACTTTTTTGTATCCACTCAAATCAAATGCTTCATTTATGAATGTATCGATTGATTGAGTGGCTTTGTTTAGTTTAACTTTACCAGATGGAGGTGAAAACGTTTGAATGCGACGAATAACGAAATCCTCGCTTTCGAATAGTTTACGTTTAACAATGAAGAATTCCACCTCAATTTTGTCTATTGGATGATTGAACATTTCGGATATGAATTTTTTGTATAGGATGAGCTGGAATTGCTTGTTCTCGTCTTTTTTCTCCTTGTCTCGCCACCCATTACCCGACGTTTTGATATCGATGATTTTGATTGTATCTGTTGGTTCATGGTACATGACTACATCAAGGTAACCTTGATATACAACGTTAGGTAATGATGGGTTTTGTATTTTGGATACAGGTACCTCACATCCAACTAAATACCAACCACGTTTGGAGAAATGTTTGGATTTGTTTTTGGCGAAATCACGGATGATTTCGATACCGTCATCGAAAAATTCACGTAGTTGTTCAGGTGTGCAGAAGTGCTGGTTACCGTTTTTCTTGTATTGCGTCTTGTATTCAGTGCGGAGTGCTTCCTCGAACATTTCTGATGTGTTTAAGCGGTCCGCTTCAGCAGCGCTTTGATCGTACATTACGGTTAAATAGTGCTGGATTACTTCATGCACTGCAGTACCGAATACAGTATGAATGGTTGAGCTGAATTGCCTATGCCCTTCCACATAGTTTAACGACCATTTCTTTCTACATTCATTGAACATGGATAACTGCGAGTACGAGATGAGTTTCTCGTTCGCCCAGTCCATGTCTTTCGGTTTGTATTTACGGATGTCCTGTACAATTTGGGGTAGTTTCTTTTTAGCCATAACCGGAATATACAAAGAAAGCCTGGCAGAGCCAAGCTTTTTAAGTATTTTGTGTAGTACTGGATTATTTAATTATACCAGCACGTACTTGAAATAGTTTACGCATTTCGGCTAATTGTTCGGATTGACCAACAATAGAATCATATGATTCCATACCCAAACATTCCCCTTCAGTGCTTAAACTGGTTGCGCGTTCAGCAACATTGTGTAGGTCCATGTCCGTTTTTGCGTCTTCTCTAGCGTATTCTAATAGACGAATGAATAACGGAACGTCTACGGTGATTGTGTCTTTTGGGTTCATGTGTGTTTATGTATAAATATTAACGGGAAATATATTCTTGCAACTTGCGTTCAAAGTCTCTCAATGCGCCCGCCATTTCGTATGATGGGATTTCAATTGCGAGTTGTTTCAGTTCAACTATGTCGCGCAGTAGTTCATTGTGGATAGATTCCATTTTTTGCAAATACAAGATACCGTCCATTAATTCCTCACGCAAATGTGTGATGTAGTTTGGTAGGGTCAAGTCTTCGCGGTCTAGTCCAACACCATATTTTTCACGGCCGAATTGTGCACGTTCGATAAATTTGTCTATTACTGAATCCACAACGTGGTCTGTGGTGGGGATGGTGCGGCTATTTTGTTTTTCGTGGTTTTCTTGCATTTTTTTCAGGTTTTGGGTTGTCTATGCCCATTTTTAATAGTGTCTCGGTTACGCCAGATTTGCCTAGCAATTCCATGTATTCAGCAGCATCGCTTAAACTACATTCGTAGTAGCGAGCGATATGCTCGGCTTCGGGTGTGGTGGATTTTTTAGTTTTACCAACCCATTTCAACCATACCTTACGTTTTGGGATTAAATTACAGTATGCAGTGTAAATGTATTTTTTTTGGTCGTGTGGGATTTTTTGAACGTAATTGGCTAGTTCGATATAGTCCATATTCATGGATATGAACTTGTGGATCATATATGGCTGGAAGACCAGCCAGTCCTCCTCACTGAATGTGGAGGCTGGTTGTTTCTTCACAGTGATTTGCTCGAGCCAATCGAATAGTGTCATGATTACAAGGAATGTTCTTTGTATTCGTCACGCAATTCTTTTGGTAACGAGTCTAAAACGATTTTTTTAGATTCGATATCGTAAAATACTCCGATTGGAACCAAACCGTCTTCGTCTGACCCTAAGATAAATTTGGAAATTTTACGTAAAACGTAACCTTGTTGGAAGATAATACCTCCGTCAAAACCTTCAACTGCAGTTGAATTGGCTAAATCAATTTGTGGTTGTTGTTGCATTATTTATTTGTGTTTATATGGTTTCTAAAATTTTAGCTATACATGCAAAGAAACATATTTCTTTGTCAATCACACTCGCACTCTGGAATATATGGTCGTTTAGTGTGATAATCACGAGTCCTTCGTTTCCAGATGCATATTTCTCGATGTCTGTGTATAGTTTTTTGTATAAACTGTCAAAGTCACTCACATCGCTGTCCGCTACTAACTTACGGATTTCAGTGAATGTTTTTGAGTGTTTTTTGGATAGTAACTGAATTAAATTGTTTTCAGTGTCTGTGTCATTGGTTAATGTTTGAGACAGCGCAAGTTTATTGTCTATAACGTGCTTTTGTACGTTGTTAATAATACGACGTAAATCAGGATAGTACGCGTTTATAATCGCAGCTACGTCGCTGATTTCGTACTGTATATTTTCAGTGTCGAGTATGTTTACTACGTGTTTGGCTACGTGTTTTTTGCTTGGGGGTTTCAAATTATAATCCTCCAAACGTGAACGCAACGGTTCAATTAGACGTTCTGGATAATTACCGGTTAATATGAATCGTGTGTTTAAGCTATATGTTTCGATCATGTTTAGTAGCAACACTTGACCCGCTTGCAGGATATGAGTTGCTTCGTCTAGTATGACGATTTTGGGTGCGCTTTTGAATGACATTACGGATACGAATGGGAGGATTTCGTTTTTGATGTCCTCGATACCACGTTTGTCTGTAGCGTTGATCATGATGTAGTCACAGTCAATGTTGCGAGCGATGATTTTCGCTAGGGTGGTTTTGCCGGATCCGGCTTTGCCAAAGAAACCCAACATAGGAATGTTATGTTGTTCGAGCCAACCCTCTACTTTTTGTTTAAGGTAATCATCACATACATAGCCCTCAAGTGTTGATGGCCTGTACTTCTCGTTCATTACATAGTGTTCTGTTTGCATAACTTATTTTTGAGTGGAATATACAAAGAAAGCCTGGCTAAGCCAAGCTTCTTTGATTAAATATAGTAAGGGATGATTACTCAGTAATAATACCAGCCAATTTTTGCATGCGCAAGAATTCCTCGTTTACTGTTGGTGTAGCTTTAAGTGCATACGGAGCAAACAATTTGATTAGGTCTAATTTTGCTTGCTGGTTTTTAACTTTGCTAATAACGATAACGTTGTTTGAATATTCGAAGTTTTTGTCGTATGTGTTTTTTAAACGCTGGATTAAACCGTTGATTTCAGCACGTTTACCTTTGATTTTAGCTGGATCCAATGTAACTTTAAATGATACAGTTGCCTCGGATGGTTCTGCTTTAGTTACACCCGGTGTTTCAGTATCGGTTGGTTCGATTCTTACAACATGGTATTTAACTCCAGCATTGTCCATGATTGTTTTGACTACTTTCTCAAGATATGCTTTAGTTGCAAATGGGCTGTCTTTTTGTGGGAATGTGATTTCGTCTCCGTTTACAATGTAGTGAACGCCTTCCTCCATTTTGCCACTGTATTTTTTAAGGTTTGCAGGTGTTTTTAATGGGAAATAGTTTTTTCCAAATTTACCAACAATCATTTTAGGTAACGATTTACCGGATAATGTTTTCAAATATTCCTCGATAGTACCGTCGTTTCCTTCTGCTTGCCACGCTGCGTATCCTTTTTCTGCTTCTTTCAAACCAGCTTCGTATTCTTGAGGTTCACGAGCAGCAATGTCTGCTAACTTGTTTTCCTTGCCTTCATCGTCCAACCCATCCCAGTTTTTCCATGCCGCTCCTGCTTTTTGTGCTGGGATGGATGGGCCAAATACTTTCTTAATTGCTTCTGGGTCTCTCATGCTTTGTGCATAAGGGCCATAGTTGTCTATATTGTTTAGTGCGTCTATGGCTGCTTGAGTTTCAGTTGATTGGATTGTTAAGTCGTAACTGTTACGGCCTATGCCTTTCATTCCGTCTTCTTCTCCATCCATTTCGCGGATAATATCGAATAATTTCATATTTGTATGTATGTTTATGTATAAATATACAAAATGGTGACGCTGTTAAATAGCGTCACCGTATAAATTGTATCTTTTTACAGGTTCTGGTTCGATTGCTTTCTCCTCAGTTCGGATGACATATAGCTTACTGTCGAGTGGGGCTAAACGAAATTCAACTTGTTCTTGATTCTTGTCAAACCATGCCTCGAGTGTATCGGTTAATGATGGGTGTACCACTTTTTTAGTGTCGCCTACCAGTACCCATCTATCCGAAGGTGGAACCCGAGTAGCAATAAGTTCATTGTGTTCTATTATTTGTTTTTCCATTGTAATCTATATTTTATATTTATATTTTCATCAGCATATTCCCACTTATAACCACCCGAGGTATGGCTAACTCCACGAAGAACATTAGAAATAGAATCGGGGAGAAATCCCATTTTTTTAGTTTGGGATAAAGAATCATATGTTGACAGTATATTTCCGTCTAAATCCAATTGGTGTATTTTTCTAAATTTAGGGGAAATGGGTTCATCAAATGGTTTGGATAATAGTTTATAAAACATATGATTAGATATATTGAGATCTTTCAAAGCATCTTTTTTTGTAGGGAATTCATTAATAACATCCCCATTATGGTCTATTTGAATTATCTCACACCCCTTCCATAAAGGATTAAATAATGGTGAATCTGGGGGAAGTTCAGTATAACTCCAAACATGTTTATATGATGTTTTTTGATCACCTCTAGCACAAGATCCTATATTATCATTACATTCAGTCCAATGATTTTTATTATTAATATGCATTTCAGCTTCAACACAACTGTTCCAAAGTTTAACAAATTCACCTTTTATAGTATATTGATACACGGGAACTGAGTTATGTTCGGATATTTTGTTTTTATGTTGTTCACTGATTGTAAAGCTGCCTGTTTTTCTTTGGATAAATTCTAGTTTTATACGCTCATATTCTCTACTAGTAAAGTTATATGGATCTCTATGGTTCCATTTTTTCTTACCTATAGCCATCAGCCACAATGCATACCACAATTTTTCTTGGTTTGGATATATCTCACATAGTAAACGATGACATAAAAAATGCTCACGAGCCGTCAATTCAACTATATTTTCTTTTACATCTTGACCACCAATACATTTAGGTGTAATATGATGTTTCTCACTATATCCTTCTAGATCGCGATTTTGAGCACGCTCAATAATGCTGTTATATATTTTTGTATAATCCATGTCGGTTATACATATTACCCGGAGACACGTAAGTCGCACTCCGGGTAAAATAATTCTTTACATCATCATTTGAGATGGATCGTAGCCACCGTCTTCTTTCTTGTCTTCTGGCTTGTCTACGATAACACACTCGGTTAATAAAATTGTACCGGCAATGCTGGATGCATTTTTAAGGGCGCTGCATGTTACTTTGGTTGGGTCAAGTATACCTGCTTCCTTCATGTTTACGATTTCCTCAGTTTTGATGTTGAATCCAAACCATGGTTTAGTTCCAGCCTCACCAGCTTTACCAATTTCCATGTTGATTGGGTAAATTTCAGCAGCATCATATCCTGCGTTGATTAAGATTTGCTCAAATGGTTTACCGCAAACTTTATATACTAAACGTTTACCGAAATTAAAATCAGATCCGTCTGTACCGCGTTCAGTGATTGCTTCTCTAGCGTACAATAATGCTGTACCACCACCAGGAACAATACCGTCTTCCAAAGCACATTTAGTTGCATGCAATGCATCGTCAACACGGTCTTTCTTTTCCTTCATTTCCGTTTCAGTATTACCACCTACGTGTACTAAAGCAACACCACCTACAAATTTAGCCAAACGTTCTTGCAACTTTTCAGTTTCAAATGGTGTTGTGGATTTATCGATTTGTGCTTCCAATTCTTCAACGCGTTTAGTGATTGCGTCTTCCGAACCTTGACCGTCAACGATTGTGGTTTGTTCTTTAGTTACAGTGATTGTACGTGCGTTTCCGAACCATTCGTCCTGGAATTTGTCCAGTTTCATACCTTTGTCTTTGTCGAATACAGTACCACCAGTTAATGTAGCGATGTCTTCTAGTATTAACTTTCTACGGTCGCCGAAGTCAGGTGCTTTAACAGCAACTACTTTTAACGTACCACGCATTTTGTTTACAATTAATGTAGCTAATGCTTCACCGTCGATGTCTTCCGCAATGATAAGTAATGATTTTCCAGTACGAGCTACACCGTCTAAGATAGGTAGCAATTCTTTCACTTGTGTGAATCTATGGTCAGCGATTAATACCAATGCGTCAGTTAATACAGCTGACATATTGTTGTTGTTGGTAACGAAATATGGTGACTTGTAGCCACGGTCAAATTGCATACCTTCAACTACCTCTAAGTATGTTTCGCCAGTGCGAGATTCCTCAATGTGTACTACACCTTCACGGCCTACTTTCTCCATTGCGCGTGCAATTAATTTACCAGTTTCTGGGTCATTGTTTGCAGAGATAGATGCGATTTGCTCTAGCTGGTCTTCAGATGTGATTTTTTCGGATGAATGTTTAAGTGATTCGATTACTTGCTTAACTGCTGCATCGATTCCACGTTTGATTTCAACTGCGTTTCCGCCTTCATTTAAACGTTGCAAACCTTGCTTAACGATTTCACGAGCTAATAATGTTGATGTAGTTGTACCGTCACCTGCATTGTCTGCTGTTTTGATTGCGGCTTGCTTGATCATTTGCGCACCTAAGTTCTCAATTGGGTCTTCCAATTCCGAAATGTGTTTCGCGATGGATACACCGTCTTTTGTGGATACAGCTACTCCGTCATGGAAGTATACTGTGTTTCTACCTTGCGGACCTAAACTGGATACTACTGCGTCTGCTAATGTATCGATTCCGTTTGCTAATTTTTTACGTGCCTCGGCACCTAGTTTGATTTGTTTGCTCATATAACTTTATTTGATTTTGGATAGAACTGTTTTCTCGTTGCCAATGAAGTACTCGTCTCCATCGTGTTCAATTTTAGTGAATCCTTGTGTTGGTAAAATTACCACGTCGCCTACTTTTAGTACCGTTTCTACGAATGTTCCCGTTACGGTGTGCGAACCAGGTCCAACTGCTACTACTGTTCCTTTTGGGTTTCTATCTTTACCAGCGTCTGGTACTACGATAGATCCATACATTGTTTCCTCTGTTTCTAGTGGTTTAACTATAACCGCGTCGAATAGAGGTTCGAAAATTGTTTCGTTGCTCATATTTCTACTTTGTTTAATAAATTATTGATTCCGTCTTTTACTACATTCCATGTGTCCATGTATTCCTTGATGGATGAATAATGGCCTTTGTTTACATAGAATTTTTGTTTTGCGATCGCGTTTAACGCGTTTCTGAAGTTACTGTAGTAACCAATTACATTTTCGGTGTCTTTACCAGATGCAACAGCACCTCTAAATCCACGTTTAACGGTGGTTTTTTCAATTACAGTGAAGTTTGAACTGTCCTTTGAAATGTAAAATGGATCCATTGCAGGATCAGTAATGATGCACACGTTTGATTGAGTGTCTACAGTGTTTGTGTCGCGGGCCGGACGCCCTTTGCGTTTAGTTGTTGTTTCTACCATAACTATATTTTAAATTATAACTGAATATACGAAAACTGATTGGCTAAGCCAAGTTTATTTGATTATACGTATTAAAAGGATGTTTGTTCTTTACGGATTAAATAATATTCGCTGGATGAATCCGATGTTTTGAATTCGAGTTTCATTAAACCGCGGTAACTAAGGTATAGTTTACCACTGTCCATGTCCTTGTTTGCGTTTAATATGTTACGGAATGCATCCGAATTAAATGGTATAGATATGTCTACTGGGTTTATATCTGCGTATATTTGGTACGTGATTTTGTTGTTGTGGCCGTTCTCGTCGCCAAATGTAAATAGAATAACGTCATCGTCGTTTAAGTCTTTACCAGTGGATATTAACATATTGTTTACGTCGCCTAAAGCACCCTTTGCTTTTACTAGGTTCACGAGGTCTTCTTTCTCTAGGGTAGCTGTCGCGTCCCATTCTGGTGCGTTTACAGCACCAACTTTGCCTATGAGTAGCGGATCTGCTAGTGCATACGTTAAATTGAATGCATTGTCCGCAATGTGTAGTTTAGTGTATACGGATTTGTTTTTTTCCAGTGTGAGCATTAAGTCACCACCACATATGTTGATTAAACCGAGTAGTTTTTTCGTGTCGAATATAGCTAAATCACTGTCCTCAATGTCAATGTTGTTGTGTGTGACGCGGCCAATTACTTCCTTGCTTAGTGACATAAAGTCAATGGATAGTTGTTTGTCGCGGGTAACCCATTTGACTGATTCGATTTCGCCCAAATGGTATTTGTCTATAACGGATTTAAGTACTAACCTGTTGATCATATAACTTTAATTTATATTGAATATACGAAATAAATAGTGTGTATCCTAGCCAAAGCTGAAGAAATCATCAATGAATGTATTGAGTTTTAGGTCCCAACCTATATCTGAATACAATGTTTGTAGTTTATTACGCATGATTGAATCGAATAGACCTTCACGGTCGATGTATTTGTTTATGATTTCAGTGATTTCTGGCATGTCGTTGTAGCCATTAAATCCAATTACCTCAATTTTGTATGGGTTTGGTTTAAGTTGTGCGTAGTACATTTTGTCCCCAAGCGAAAATTCAGGATATTTTGCGGATTGTTTCTTGAACCGAATGAAATCGTTTGCAATGATGGCTGCTTTAGTATTAACAGGACATTTTTTCTTAAGTGTCGAGAATAACTCACCTGGCATGGGTGCACGCTCAATGTACTCGCCTAGTTTTTTAAGGCCGGTTGGTTTGAGTAGGTGCTTCCAGTCTATGGTGTTGAGTGATGCTTTAAATTCAAGTACGTCTTTGTCTATGTCTGCTTTAGATTTACCGAACAATATATCCTTAATTAATTTCTCGCCAAATTTACGGAATAGTGGGGGGAAATTGGATTTCATTAAATCGAGTCCCTTCATTTCAAGTTCCTCAATTTCAATGCCCTCCTTGTTTACAATATACATTGCGTACCTACGTTTGCCTGACCAGTATGCTTTTTCCGCAATTACTTCCTGTTTCAACTCGAAGTAGTGTTTGTCGCGCATGTTGAATAAATCCAAAGTCATACTGTTTAAGTTATTGTTTGCTTGGGACTGTAACTCGTCCGTTAGTAGCAGCAATTTCTCAATTTTTAACTTGCGATTGTTTATGTCCAGGTCTGGATTGCGATGCATAAGTAGATCGGTTAATTCCATGTATAGTGAATCGGTATCGCTGGCTTTTACATACGGGTATAGCTCTTTCCCTACTTGGTCAGATATGTACTGGTTTACGAATATGATTGATTCCTGAGTTAATCTCTGGCCGCTGTTAGTTATCCCGGCTGAGCATATTTTAAATCCGTCAGTAAAACGCCATGAGTTAATGGCATACGTACCATAAAGTGCGTTTTGCAAGATTTTGAATGCCATCTGGTACAGGTCGAATAGTTTATAGTCGTCCCACTTTTCACTTTTACCCGCGTCTTTTTTAAGTGCACGGTAGTGTTCACGTTTCAAGAACCAGTCCTCAAGTACCTCACACGCAATGCTTTTAATGTCGGTGCGGAAAAATGCACCACTTGCAGATATGGTCCAGTTGTTTTTCTCGATTAAATCGATTAATGAACCAACAGCAATGCTAGCGCCTTTCAACTTGTACGTGTATTTGTCCAGTTTTTGTATTTTCACCAGTTCCTCCGGGTCACGCTGCTTAAGTTGCTCAAGTGAATTGTACTGTTCGTAATTGTTTACAGTTACAATGCGACCCATCAACGTTTCCACACCCAAATTTAACGATTTAATGATGGATGGATACAGTGAGGTAAAGTCAAGGTCGGATAGGTTTGAATACAAACCAGGTACTGGGTCCAACAGGTACCCACCAGCATATGAATCACTTTTACGTACTGAATGTATTTTACGTTGCATGTATGCTCCCGAAGTGGTCTGGATTATAGCCATGCTGCCCTCGATGCTGTGTATTTTACCCGAAATGGTTGGGGTGCCTCGCTGGTGTATAATTTCGTCGCCAACTTCAAATTCACGTATGGATGGATTAGTGGTGGTTGGTTTGTTTGGTGCAACTATACCCTTACGTTTCAAATAGGTCAATATAGCGCCCTCGTTTAGTGCAGTATTGTAGTATATTGATTCGTATGGTGTGTGACATATATGTGAAATTAATATGGTTAACTCGATGAATTTCAACTTGTCTTCCAACGCTTCCAGTATTTCAACATCGCGAATGTTGTAGTCTATGTATGTGTTTGGATCCTCACGGAACAATGTGTCCAGGTTACCGTTGTACTCAATTTTGCCTAGTTTAGCGTATTTGGTGCCTATGTCGCCCAATTTGTACGACGGTTCTTCCTTCATGATGTACTTCTTAAGTAGCAACATGAAGTCCAAACAGTTAACTAAACCAATTTTAATTGGTGAGTTTGGGTTGTTTGGGTTCTCGTCGATTTTGCCAACTGGGGATAAACGATATACTTCGTCACCCAAACGTTTTTTAATACGGTAGTATAGGTATGGCATATCGAAGAAATCACTATTGAATCCAACGCAAATGGTCGGGTCCATTTGTTCCCACTTGTTTAGGAATTTACGCAGCAACGTATTTTCGTCGATGCATGGTACAACTGACTTACCATCCGCAGATATTTCCTCGATTTGACTTTTCTTGTCCAAAATGAAACATGTCTTTTCCTTAGTGCTGGCATCAATTAGAGCAATAGCGGTTATTTCCGCATTTGCTTCTCGTATGGTGGTTGGGTTAAGTGCGCCAATGATTTCAATCTCGATATCCAGGTATACCAGGTTGTGGTAGGATGGCATATCGTCTGTTTCGTAGTATAAATCACGCAACAATACAAGTTCCTTGTCAATATCGCGTTCGAGTATGCTAGGGTCTTTCCAGTCGTATTTACCGTTAACAGGGGAACACTTGTCTCCAAATAGTGTAGTGTGTTCACCGTATTCGTCTAACTTGTATACAGTTGGACGGTACTGGAATTTGGATATGCCTGATTTGTCGTCGCGGAGGAAGTAATGGTATGCGTCTTCTCCGTTGCGTGAATAGTAAATACTTTGAAACATAAACTTGATTTTAGTGGAATATACAAAGAAAGCCTGGCAGAGCCAAGCTTTAATGTGAGATTGTGGGGGTTTTATTGAGGTGTACCAAATTCATCTCTCAGTTCATCCTTTATCATCCCTACAGTAACATCTTCAGGTCTTAAATTTTTAATTCCTGTTCTATATTTGTAAATGTGCATTTCTTCTTCATTGAAAGCAGATGTATAGTGAAAATATTCATCCAAATCCTCATCTATTTGTTCCTGTGAATACCCCATATCTTTTAGAAGAGATACATAAGCATAATAATCATGAACATATGGGGTATCCTTATCATCCTCATCATTCGGGAATATTAAGGTTCCTAGTGCTTTGTCATTATCATTGAATTGGACCTCATTCAACATTAATCTACTAGTAGCAGCCTTAAATTTGTTTTCTAAAATTGTAAATTTTTTCAATTTAGTTTTGTATTGACTTTCAGTGATTACACCAGCCAACATTTGCATTCTAAGTGTTTCTTTGTTCATATTTGTATTGATTTATGTTTATGTATAAATATGTTACTTTTTAGTAGCTACTGTTTTTGCTTTAGGTGCTTCAACTGTTTCCTCAACTGTTTCAACTACCGCCTCTACTTTGGCTGGTGCAGGTTTCTCTGCTTTTTCGATTGTAGTTTTAACGTTTGCTAATACTGTTTCCAATTCGTCGATTAATGCGATGAATTCTGTGTATCTTACGTTTGGTTGAGACCATTCAGTTGTATGTCTCAAATCTGCTAAAATTTGTTGTGCTGTTCTCATTTATTTTGTTTTTGTGTTAAATTTACTAAGTTCGTCTTGCGTGAAGAATTGCGTTAAGTCTGGCGAGAAATATTTTACATTTTTCATTACCTTCATATCATCACGATAAACCACATAACCTTCACCAACTTTTTTGTAGTGACATGGGCGACCTTGTTGCTTAGAACGTACATTAACCGTTTCAATGGCATCTTCTTCGGTCATACATATTTTGGATAAATTGGAGGCTTGCACTTCTGCATAACCTGCTTCAAATTTGTCCTTTAAACCGAATACTAACGCACCATTTCCAGTACATACATATGTGATGTCTAGTAACGCGTCAAATACACCCACGATATCGTTAGCAGCAACCGCTTCTTTTAATTCGTCTAGCTCCTCTTGAATAAAATCAACTACAAACTGAGCATCTGCTGCCTCAATGGTTGGGGTAGTTCGGTTTTGATATGACTTACCCATCATGGTATTGAATTCTTCCACTTCACTGATGAATGGTACGTAATTTGATTTGAACATGTTTGTGGTGATGTCTGCTAATTTTTTGTATATTGTTTTCATAATTAGAATTTTAATTTGATCATTTCGATTACTTCCTGTTTTGCTGTTTTTGTATGGTTAGCGAACACACCAGATACTTCAGATGTAACCATGGATGCACCGGAGTGCTTCACACCTCTACATTTTACACAATTATGTGTCGAGTCAATCATGACCATTACACCAATATTGCCTGAACAAATCTTGGATATTGCGTTGTGGATGGCTACAGTTAACTGTTCTTGGATTGCTCCACGACGACCAAAATGCTCTACGATGCGGTTAAGTTTGGATAAACCAACTACACTACCGTCTTTCCCGGGGATATATGCTATGTGTACTCTACCCTCAATTGTTTGGTGGTGGTGCGAACATTGGCTAGTTAATGGTATGTTTTTCTCTAACACGATACCATTATATCCGTCGGATGGGAATGAAGTAACGTCTGACATTAATTCGTAGCGGCCTTTCCACAGGTCATTTACGTATGCTTTTGCTACACGACGAGGTGTATTGTCTGAATTCGGGTCGTCTTGCCAGTTACAGCCAAGTGCGGTTAAGAATTCACCGTAGTGGAATGTTGCTTTGTCAATGATTTGCAGTTTTTCTAAATCGTTTAATGAACGGTGCTCACCTTTAGCGATAAGTTCAGCTAAATAGGTAGATATACCGTTTGCGTGTCCTGCTGTTGCAATTTCGAGTTCCTCTACTTTTACTTTCTTTTCTTTTCTACTCATATGTTTTTGTTTTTATGTGAATATACAAACCTGGGTTGTGGTATCCAAGTTAAATTTTATAAATTGCGTCTAAATTACGACAATAGCCAGCTTCATTGTCCATACCGTAACCATATACCCATTCTTTCTTAACTTCAACACCATACATAAATGGATAGGTTGGTCGTTTACAACGGTATCGTTTGAGTAAAGTAACCGCCGTTAATGACGCAGGATTATGCGATTTTAAGCGCTCATGAACTGCGTTCATAGTATTGCCTGAATCGAAGAAGTCATCAACTATATACACATGTTTTCCAGTTAAGTCTAACTCTATGTCCTTGATTATTTGCAACTCGGATTGTTCTTGTCCGGTGTATGACTTTACTCGCATGAAATCACATTTAATGTTTAAATCGATGTTGCGTACTAGATCAGCGAAAAACATGAATCCGCCGTTTAACAGGCAAATCATTACCACATCACCTAGGTCTGGTTGGTGTTTTTTGGTGATGGTATTGCCTAGCCTACGGGCATTGTTTTTGATTTCGGTTTTGGTTATTAGTATGGACATGGTGGTGTGTATTTAGTTAAATCAAACATAGCGGTTTTTTCCAAACATCATGATGTGTAAGCGAGGGCAAAATCTCCACCCACGTTTAAGTGCTTGTTCAGCTACCCAACCAGTTCTTGAGTTTAATGTGTTTACATCTACTCCCTCGGGCATTAAACATATATCTGATGGGCCAAATCCATCTAATTGGGATAATATGCTTTCGATTTCCTCGATGTCTTGTTCAGTAGCAACAACAAATTTCAATTGAAAGTCGCAATCATGATGATGTCTATCATTTATATATTGTTGCATTGCCTCAATATTGATACGATCACGTTCATGGCGTTCAGCCCATTTTTGCTTGTATTCTACGCCAGAATTTTTCAAATTGGCTACCCATGGTGTGGATGATGCTAACTTAGGTGACATGGACATCAAATTAGAATATTTTGAAATACGCTCATCATATATAGTAGCGTTTGTTTCGATGGTGATATGGTAAAATAAAGCGTTTAATTTTTGTACTAACTCAACCAATGCGTCTGTTTGCATGGTAGGTTCACCACCTGAGATAACAACATGGTTAATGTTTTGGTCGCGTGTATTTTCTACTACGATTTTAACGATATCTTCAACGTCCATTTGATTTTTTTCCGGGTTGTGGCTGGAATATGGTGTATCGCATAGTGAGCCGTTTCCGTCTAGCCCAACCCATGCACATCTCAAATTACATGCAGATGTACGAATGAACAGACATGCTGTTCCAGTTAATTTACCTTCACCTTGGAATGTACCACTGTACTGAAATCCAGTGGAGTCCTCGTTTAGTTTGCCTTTGATGGGGAATATACCCCCGTGTACTAAATTTAATTTCATATAACTATTTTTGGTTAAAGATACAAATGGCTCCTTGCGGAGCCAAATTTTTTAAGCAAGCATGCTCACTAATTGCCCTTCGGTTAATACACCGGATTTTTTATCAATGGCACGGCCATTTTCCACTACAACTACTGTAGGTACGGCACGAATGCCGTATTCTGCTACGAGTTGTGGTTCTTGGTCGACATCAACGAATTTCACTGGGTATGATTGGCTGACACGGTCAACAGTGGGTCTAAATGATTTGCATGGGTTGCAAAATGTACCGTAAAAGTAAATTAATTGTTTCATTTGATTGTGTATTTTACGATTAATGGTTGAGGGAACTCGGGATCCCACGAAGTGGTATAAGTCCAAGCTAGCTGAACGTTACCATATTGTCTAATTGTTGGGGTATCCATGGGTTTAGTAATTAGTTACTTCTAATTTTACAAGATTTACTCTTCCTTCGGTTTCGTCGGTAATAAGCGTCTGGATTGTATTGAATAAATATTTCTCGATTCCCTCCTTAGTGGTTGAATCCATTAGTCGGAGTTGAATGGTGCCTTTACGGTTCATGTCCTCAAATGTTTCTCTAAGTGGATCGTCATTTTGAATAAGACATGTATGGTCAAACAAATACGAAAAATAATCCTTTACACTCATTCCGGATATAGTTTGCTTGGAACGCTTCATCCAACCAAAATCAGCAACCCAGTTTCTATGGTCCAATTCACCTTCAAAGTGCATTCTGAATTTAATATCACATCCATGCAGTTGTTGTGTTTGGTCTGTTGCGGAATGGTTTCTATAACATGTAGAATAACCGTCCATTAATTTTGATGACTGGAATTTTTTCATTTTTTATTGTTTATATGGATTTTCTTTATATGTTGATTAAATATACGACCTTCTATTTCGGTTAGGAAATTATCTAAATTAACTTTATATGAGTCTACAGGTTTTCTGTTTAACATAAAACTATCTTCAAATAGGAATAAACACTTAATGTTGTTGCTATTGTAAAATTCAATTTTTTCATTCATTCGTGATTTGTATGTGTTAATATTGGACATACCAAATACCTCGATGAATGTTCTTGTTTTGGGTAAATAAAAATCGGGTGAATAGTTTTTACCATCGTAAGATAGACGAACATTTGAAAAATATTTAACACCAATTTCAAACATATGGTCAGCTAATTTTTCTTCCCACGTTGATAAAAATTTATCCCCACGGTCATTATAGTAAGCATTGTAGTCACCTGAATAAAATCGTTCTATTGAATGGTACTGAGCATATTCTTCCTTAGTGAGCAATTTTTTTCGTATATTTCTTATACTAATACCATCAACTCCTTTAATTAAACCCATTTGGTCATTACCTATACCCAATTTACTCCCATCCAGTACATCCTGAATATCAGTATCTGTTAGTTTGGATGAACTACATTTGGGAGTATTAAAATGATCAATTATTAATATATCCTGGGTTTTATGGAGTAATTGGTCTAAGGTGTGATGAGAAACTCCTAGATGTTTGCTTATTTTATTTTTAGTACCGGTATATGGGAATAAGGGAAGTAATTCTTTTACCATACTCTCTAATTCTTTGTCAAGGGGTAAATTATTAGTACAATATTTATTTATTAACGTGCTAACGGAACTCCTATTTAAACCTAACTGATCTGCCACCCAGTATTTTCCTTTAGTGGGGTTTTGATTATATAAGTCTAATATGAGTTGCTTATTCAATGTTTGTCTTGTCATGGTGGATTATGTTTTATTATACATATTACCACCATGCATGTAAGTACAATTTATATGTAAGCTACTCCACTGTTTTTTTCATGTTCCCATGTCTCTACCCGAACACATTTAATATCTAAATCAAATTGACTTAGTATAACATTGACGTTATCCAAAACATATTCCGAAAAACGCTCACACCCCACTTCTGGTATTGTTACTAGTGAAATGGCTTTGTTTTGATCGAGTAGTTTAAATGTGTCTAGTTCAGGGTCATTTTCAGATACAAATGTTTTGTAGTTAAAATTAGATAGAAACCATTCATTAAGGTACAATTTTAATTCAGGATATGAATTAAATATACCATTGATGTCTTGGTCAAAATCCAACTCAAACCATACTTTATATGCGTGGGTAAACCTACAGTGTGTACCTTCAGCACGCCATTGTCTAAAACAAGATGTTAATTGTGGAGATGTAAATTGTGCCATATGCTATTGTTTAGATTTAAATATAATTTTAATTGAATTGGTTTGAAATGTTTGTTTTGGGTGAGTAACTGACCAGTTACTACAATCCCAAAATATTTTGGAATATACGGAAATAGTATCGCCAACAAAATATCCTGGTATAGGTCCAGCAATTTTCTTGCTCCAAAGCATGCCTGGTTCAGGTTTATATTCGTCTGCTGGTTTGTACATGTCGCCACCAAAGTATTCTTTCAAGTATATTCCGTATTTGGTGACCATGGGAACCATGGAGTTTTTGAATTGGTCCAGTGGCATCATGGTGTCTGCTACGGCAATTGGTTTACCGGATGGGAAATGGTAGCTCCCAAATGGTTGGTATAGTGGTAAAACGATACCTAAATCGCTTCCAAGTATACCTAGTACCCAGTATGAGCTACAGTCAAATTCTGCCTCAATTACCGACACACCATTGTATTTGTAGTGGTCTATTAATTCGGATGCCTCTACGTATAAGTCCACACGGTTTGAATTTGAATTGGAATCAATGGGTACTAAATAGTACCCGTTGATGTCCTGTTCATATTTCATTGTTAATTTGGACTGTTTCCCATTTACGAATGGGTAAGGGTCGACTTCTACTTTCTTGCAACCCATGGTAGCTAATATAGCTACAACACAAAACCATACTTTCATACAACCTTTATTTTAAAGTAAAACCATTTCGTTTTACTTGCTTTATGCTGGAATATACGAATGGATGTTTGGCTAGACAAGTTCCTCTGCAATTCCTATTAATTCAGATACTATTAATGCCGCTGTTGCATATGTTAGTGAGAATGGGATAAATGTGTATCCGATGATGCGTACTCCGGATTTCACGAAGCTAACTAGTTGGTGTAATTTTGGATCTGGGTGTTTCATTGTTTATATATGTTTAGTGAAGTTAAATATTGGTCGATTGGTTAAATAGTGTGGGTTGTCCTGGTTCCTATATGCTTCTCGCTCAAATGATATGCTCCAGTAGCCTTTGGTGTAGTATTCAACTAAATACCAAATATAAAATGGCAAAATTAACATTTCTATTTGCTGTCTCAAATGTATACGTTCATGGTTGATTAGTTGAGGTGTTACGGTTGCATCTTTTGATACAAAAATAAATGGGTAAAATGCTAGTGCAGTTATATGTTTACCCATTTTTCCTAAAAATAAACCAAAAATAAACAACATTGTGTTACTTCGGACAATCATGTATTGTATGTTTAGTAATTGTATCTAGTTTTGAACTCGTCCCACCCTTTTGCTCTCAATTCACATGCTGGGCAGAATGGGTCTTCTGGTGTGCCTTGCTCTGAGCTGAATCCCCACTCGTGTTGGTATGTTCTTTCTCCATTGTAGCATGTGTGGGACAATGAAATTACGTCGTCTAAACATCCCTCGTCTAATGCTAATTTGAATGTATCTGCTTTGTCTAAGTACATTAATGGTGTTTCGATGGATAAACCAGATGCTTTTTCTCCAAATACACCCAAGTTCATTGTTTCAAGCAATGAATCAACGAAATCACGTCTGCAATCAGGGTAACCGCTATAGTCAGTTTGACAAACTCCCGTCACTAACGCATCCGTATTAGTTTTTAACGCATAAACATATGCATTGTACAGAAATATACCGTTTCTACCCGGTACAAACGAGGATGGTAAACCATACTTATTGATTTGGGATACATCACCATTGGATGTAAGTGCACTTTCTGCTAAGTAACCCAACGATTGGTCTAAATTAACCACAACTTGTTTTACTCCGGTTTTTTCCAATATTTTAATGGATTGTTCAACCTCGATTGAATGTTTTTGCCCATACTGGAATGTAATGGCTTCTACGGTTTCGTATCTGTTTAATGCCCAGTATAGGCATGTAGTAGAATCTTGTCCACCCGAAAATACTACAATTGCTTTTCCTTTTTTCATAATTTATCTGATATTTGTTGCAATATACACATTTCTTCCTCGCTTAAACGGAAGCGAACCATAGGATCGGTTAGTTTGTTTATGATTTTGATGTATTCGAGATCACCCATGGACATGCGAGAGTCATTAATTAAATGTGACATTTTAATATAGTCACCGTTTTGCAACCACTCCACTACCTCGTTTATTTCGTGTGTGGAGCATGCGTCTAAAAATTCATCTACGTCAATTTCAACATCAACGTCTACAAATTGGCTGTATTTAGTTAATTCTGGCATGGCTCTATTTGTTTAATGAATAATAGTCTTGTAAATCACCTAACGTAGCATCGTCCATTGGGTCTGGTTCAGCAAAAAATGCGTCCAAGAAGTCCTTCGGGTACAAAAATACCATACCGGTATAGTTTGGGTTAGATACAGGACGTTGTTTTGGGTAAATTTTGCTTTTGTAAGCCGCTGCCGCTACTTTTTTTCCTAATTCAGGTCCAGCTGCTTTTCCTAAATAGTCATACAATGACAAAAATGTTTCTCTTGGTTCCATAACTTTTATTGTTTTTAAATATGATTGAATATACGAATTGGATTTGAGGTATCCAAATTAAAGTCCATTAATTGAACGAAATTTCATTACATTGTATTCAACTAAATGAATATTGATGTCCTCAAGTGGTATGTCCTGGTAGTTGTTCATGTTTGCTTTTGGTTTACGATATACACCGGATTCATCGTATACAGTACCATCTAACGCAGCCATAATTGGGTTTGATGTATCCAGTGACTCGATGAATGGCATGTCTTTGTATAGCGAGAATTCAGCTGGCCATGCCGTACCAAGTAAATGTACACGGTCACTACCCAACAATATACCTTCTTCGTACATGCGGGAAATGGCAATGAAACGGCCTATTGCTTTACCAAAGTCTGGATTTAATGCAGGGCATAACTCGTTGTAGTATGATGCACCGTACGAAAATGCGAATTTCTTGTAGCCTAAATCACGGTATGCTTGTACACACAACATAGCCTCATGTAGCGATTTTGCTTGGATTACTGCTGTTTTAGTGGTTGTCTCGGGTACTGCTATGTTTGACCATCGTCTCGCGTTTACAACGGAGGTATCGTAGTCTTCCCACGCGTCTGGGACGAAGAATGTAGATGGCTCTAGTATGTTCACCCATTTAGTGAGTAATTCATCGGATACACTGGCGCCAAGTTCGTGCAATGAATTGTCGAGGTATATTTCGATGCTGTCTGCTTTACATTGCATGAAGTGCTCACGATATTGCTCGTTTTGCTCCATTAGGTGGGGGAGGCAGTACTGATAGTCGTTAAATTTTAAACTATTACCCAACAGGCAAAATGGGGTTTCATGACTTACAATAATTTTTTTCATATAACTTTGGATTTAATATTAATGTTTACGGTTAAACTAATTGTGTGTATTAATTTGGTGGTGCTTGTACTCCTGAAATTTACGACATCTACTACGGAAAGCCCAATTTTTTTACCACGAAATAAATTTACTTTGGTATATCCAGTGATTATGATATCGTGTATGTTTGTGACGTTGGGTTGAATATAGTATTCCAATGCCAACCATTTGTATGTTGCTTTGGCTCGCACCGAGTGCCTAAATACATTTAGTGTGGGTTGGGTTACATAAATGGTTTGTGCATATATTACGCCATACGAAACCGAAGTGTTTTCCCACCAGTGCACATAGCCTACACCAATAGAATTGTCGTAGGTGATTTTACGTGTGAGTGAATGGGTGAACATGTACAGGCAGAACCATTTACCGTGGGTGAGGTTGGTTTTGCTGGATATTTCCTCAGCTACTTTCTTGTCTACCCACGATACGGAATAGTTAGTGAGGTTGGATAGTGTATATGTTTTGTATTTGAGTGAATTGTCGCCGTTGGCAGTGAAATTGATTTGTTTTGTGTTGCTTACAGCACTACCGCCAATGGAATTGGACGATATTTGCTCTAGCGTGTCCTGACTGTATATGGGTGTGGCGAGTAAGAGTAGTGCAAATACAATATTTTTCATATGGTATGAACATACAAAGGCTCCCAAAGGGAGCCAAGTATTTTAATTTAATGCGTAATTGTAGTTTGAATGTTCTGCTGTTGCATATTCCACTTCACGGAAGCGCATAGCATCGTATCCAACCCAACGCATACCCCACTTGGTGGTGCCTTCGTTTACTGCGCCTTTAAGTATGTATACTCGCTGATCTAACGCGTTCATGTATTCGTGTTCAACTTCGTATTCAGTGTCGAATACAACATATGCACCTTCAGGTAGATTTGTGTCGTTGACACATATTACTTGTTTCATTTCCAATTGATTTGATGGTTATATACTTGTACTGCGTATCCATTGATGCATGGGTAGCCACAATTGTATGCGCCAAATGTGGTTTTCCAGTCACCATACAAATTGTGTAGTTTACGCAGTAATTTCATTGACGTCATTACGTTGTATTCAATGTCGTTGCGTAACTTGGATACACTAACTGTTTCGTGGTTGATATATCTTGCGGTTGCCTGCATAACTTGCATTGGCCCCACTGCACCGGCGCTAGATGTAAGTGCTGGATTGTATCTCCAGTGGAATGGTCCTTTGTATCCGGTTTCATGCGATGCAATACCGTACGCGAATCGTTTTGGTATGTTAAATGAATCCGCATATTTCTCAATGTAGTAGTACATTTGCAAACATGGCGGGTCAGTTCTGTTTACTGGTGAGCGCAATGGTGGTAGCTCCAGTACGTTTGGGTCCTTTACGGGTACCGGGGCCGGTTCCTTAAATGCTACCAACGCCACTAAAACAATAGCGGCGGCTAGTAAGAATCTTAATTGGTTCATGGCTGTGTAGCGTTTTGGTAAATTCTGTACGAGTACATTTTAAATATACACATACCTACTGAATCGGAATATACTTGGTATTTACCGGATTTCTTGTTGATTAGTAGCAATTCGTTGTGTTCGTCCACAGCAATGGATATATCTTTGGTTGAACGCATACTACGGTATGGATTGTCGCGATATATATTTTTCGACATGTTTGTGTTTACCTCGATTTTATGTGTGTATTTACCCACAAAGTATCCTACTACTAATGCGGCTGCAATTATTACGTACTGCATAACTTTGTGTAACGTTGGTACAACGTTTTCTTTGCTTAAAACTGATTTCATGGTATATTGATTTATTAGTTACTGGATATATTTCCAAAGGTCATGATCATGTGTGATTGTGGTACAAATTCACTCCATATGCCTTTGTATGTTACTGCGCGTACCGGGCGATTGTCTATCCACACGTATTCTTGTCCGTCTTTGCATCGTGGTTTGTCCATGATTAAATTGTGGAATTTGAATTGGTGGTCGTGTAGCCATTGCGTGGTTACTGCGCGGTCTTTTTCTTCACGTGCAGTGAAGAATACGATTGTGTTGCCTTTGTCAAACCAACCATTAATGTGTTCTACGGCACCGTCATATGGCTTAGCGGTTGCAAATAAATGCGCGTCTTCGTTGCGGATATCGTCGCATATTGTTCCGTCAATGTCGATAAGGAGTATTTTGTTGTTCATATATGTTAGTTTGGGTGTCTAATTATATAACCGGCCATATATTCCGCCAATACTATTTGCATGAGTTCCATATGAATTTTGTGTTTACGTATACATATTTCTACTTTGTAGTTTTGTTTGGGCAGCCTAACGCCCCAAAATTATCTAGTGATACACCACATATACATTTGCGCGATAGTACGTCGAATTCGCAGTTTTTGTACGACGATTTCTTGTTTTGAAGGTAAACATATACTTCAGTGTCGATGGGTGACATCTGTTTGTCTGGATATACAGTGTGGGATATGCGTAGTTGTTTGGATGGTTTCGGTTTTGTGACTTTACACAAAAATCCATTGTGGCGCATGAATAATAGCACACGTGTTTTTAGATTGCGTTTCATAACCTTAATTGTTAATTATTAATATACTGGAATATACGAATGAATATCCAAATAGCCAACTACCCTTTCAATAGTTCGCGGGTATCTTTTTCAGGTGTGTCTTCCTCAGTTGGTAGTGTTGGTGTTTTGAACACGACATATGCAATGTAAATTCCCGAAGCAATGAACGTTAACATAAATATTAGTGCGATAGATAAAATGAATAGTACGAGCATAACAATATAAATTTAAAGTGTAAAACCCAACCAAAACCCACACGTCTGTGGGTATGGGTGGGGGTGTTGCTGGTTATACAATGGTTGCTCGAGCGACACATTGCTTTCCCATGCAGCGGGATGTCCAGTGGGCAGTTCTGATGGTTTGAGCACTGGAGCTATTCCTACCGATGCTATCGACAGGGGGTAAAAGGCACACCCTGGTACGCTGTTCAAGTGGGTAGCGTGGTGTGTACTATTGAGCCTCTGGCCGGCTATGATCCAGCGACCTTTTGATTACAAATCAAATGCTCTACCAACTGAGCTACAGAGGCAATTTGGGTAGGATCAGACGCGTTCTTCCTACCGAGACCTCGTCGTTGTGGTATGTTTCAACCCAGAGCGTACCGAGACACTAGGTATTAAACGTTGTAATGTTTAGCATGTTCTATTCGATGGCAATTAGAACACAATACTTCACATTTTGCTATTTCGTTCATTATTACATCTTTATTTTTTAACACAGGATTAATGGATGCAAAATGAAATGATTTAGTCGATGGATCTATATGGTGGAAATCTAATGCAGCAGGATGGGCAAATCCACATCTATTGCAACTTAGTGTTTTCTTAAAGTCGTAGAACCATTTCTTATTTTCTAAACCACGCCATATATAGTAATCTTTATTATTAGCATAATGTATTTTTTTGTCTGAGGATTGACATGCTTTACACCATGATGACAAACCACTGACTTTGTTTTTGCGATTTTTATAGAAGTCACTAGCTTCTTTTTCTTGTTTACACTTCGAACATGTTCTCATAATATATATTTTATTATACATATTACGAGAGTTCGGAAGGGTGCGACCCAGCGGAAAAGATGCGATTCGAACGCATGGTACTTTTCAGTACGACGGTTTTCAAGACCGTTGGTTTAAACCACTCACCCACTTTTCCAGTTCCCATTTAACTAAGCCAAATGGGATAAATGCTTTGAGTAAAACTACCTACTAGGCAGCAATGCTCATATGGTTTTGGTTGCCGTTTAAAGCGTTAAATAACTCTCAGTATACCGTACCTCATATGCAGTCAAAGCCAAATACACGCCCATATATGATGTATTGTCGGTTTGTGGTGGACGTGCTGGGTGTCGAACCCAGGTCCTGCATATTTTCCAGTGTACCTCACTGAATTATTCGTAGCAACGCTTCGGAATCGAACCGAATTTGGTTGGCTTATGAGACCAATGAGATACCTTACCTCCCGCCTGCTATGTGTATGTTTTGCTGAGAGCACCACTAAAACATACAAACTTGTGCCAACATACGATTTGGAGCCGAGTGTGCGGCGACCGGGTTATCCCAATCCATTTACTCACATAAAGTGACGGCCTTGCGCTGCTTACGTTCCCGTGTACTTTGGGCTAATATTTTCCTGTCTTTTCAGTCAATATACGACATACATATGTGGGGGTCACGTTTTTTTACAGGAGATCTAAATCTACTCCGTGAGTATCAAACCACCATTCCTTCGGCATGTCTGGATGTTTAACTACTAACCGTTCGTAACGTACCTTTGCTTTGTTTTGACGCTCCACTTCTTGTGTGAAGTATGGGTGTTCCATAGTACCACCCTGTACATACAGTTCGCGTAGCAATTTACGCAAAATATATCCTTGCTTTTGTGGTCCAGGTTTGTAGCCCGAGTCGATGATGCGTTCGATTGTTTCTCGCAGCGTATCCAGCGCGGACTTTACTTGTTCGCCATTCGCCATGAGCTCAAGGCGTTCCATGCCGAATCCAACGTCTATGAATTGATCTAACGTGTTCACTATGTTGCCTATTTCCACTCCGTTCACATAGAATTCAGTACAGTAACCACCCATTTCACCATCCGACCAGATACATTCCTCGTCTGTGGTGATGTTTAGGTGAGGGTACGCTTCGTACATGTGTTTCCACTCGTTTAGTTTGTCTGGGTGTATGGTGATTGTGTCTACTTTGATTTCGAGTGTGGATTCGATGAATCGCATCCAAAAGTGAACCGCTTGTTGCATGGTTAGCTCGCCAAATGAAAATAAACCGAGCATATTGAAGTGTAGCAAGTGTGTACCGTCGCCTATTTCCTCAATGTCCTGCAAACGAATACACGATTGTATGTTTGCGATTGTAGTGTTGTCCGGGTTTTTAAATTTGTGCTTGAATTGCTGCATACCCGCAGGACAAAACAAGGTAGTATCGTCGTATGGATTTACCTTGTTGTCGTGCTGAAACGGAATGGAATATGACTCGCAGTATTGTTGATATAGTGTGCGGATGTCTTTCATTGCGTCTATTTGTTTTGCGTGCGTAGGATTTCGTCTAGTGAAATTTTACTTTCGTGTACGATGCGTTTTTTAACTGGTTGCGGGCGTTTAACTGACGCTAACCATCCTTGCATGCATTCCGCTCTTTGTTTTGCTGTGTTTTTTGACATGTTTATATATATTTTTATGTTTGGTTAAATATACAAATAGTGTGTATGGTATACACGTATTTTTAAAAGGTAAGTGCTAAATTGAAGCCCAAACGTTTGTTTATGTCCTGGATTGTAGTTTCAGTGCAAACTGGGTCAATTGTGTTTGTGAATACTAGTGCATGTACTACTGTATGTGTACGTAAATTGTATACTACTTTCCAGCATTTAGTGGGTATACGCATTTTTGCTTTAACGGTGGTTGTTTCCCATATACCACCACATATCACTAGCAGTGAATCGGTTTGTGATTCGTGGCGTATTTTGGTTTCCCACTGTTTCCACACACCACGATTGAGTGCAGTGGTTTGGGGTAAACAATTGTACAGCCTAAATGTTTCGTCGGATAAATGGCAATCGTACGCGAAGTCTTCCGCGTTTGCTAAATGTCCACGGTCGTAGCCTGAATGGCTATATTCGTGGTTGAGTAGTGGTAGTTTGGTTGGGTTTGTCCATCGGTCGCTGCGTTTACAGTCTCCCCCGCCTTTGTATATGACGTATTTTACGTATACCGGTTGCTTGAGTTTTTTACTGATGTATGACTTGTAGTGTGGGGTGGAAATGATTGTGTCAATGGTTTGGCTGAATAGCGCAGATGTAACTAGTAGCAGTATAGCTAGTATTGTGTGTTTCATATGTGGATGGTGGTAAAGTTAAAGGAACCCACTGCTAAGAGTGGGTTCGAAGTGGAGAATGCCAGAGTCAAACTGGCGACCTCTACATTGCAAGTGTAGCGCTCTAATCAACTGAGCTAATCCCCCATTTATATCAATACATATGTGGTGACCTATTCAAAGTCGATTTCTACTGGATGAATTACCACCTTCCCATTTACTAAATGCACTAACGGTTTGCCGTTCCAACCCACATTTTGCAGGAACTCAGCATTTACAAATTCGTCGATGGTTTCAATGTAACATTGACCATACGCACAAGATATTTGCTCGTACAGTTCCTCCATTACTTTCGGGTCGATTTCAATGATACCGTCGATTCTAGTGACAGCCATTTGCTCAGCATTAGCTAGTACGCATGAATTGTCTGCGGATAAAATGTATGGTTCGTTTTCGAGGTAAACCATGTTTGCTCGGGTTAAGTTCATTTGAGTGATTTGTTTAGTATGTTTGTGATTGCGTCTACGTGTTCGGGGAATACCTTGTGTATATTCACTACAGCACTACCCGCCTTCTTAAATATTATGGAATAACGGAAAAATGGAAATTGCTCGTGCAGTTTGGTGAATTCTTTGTCCAAACATGCAATGGCACCAGGCTCGTCTATGGTCATGCCCGGGAATGGGCTGATGAGTTGCCATTTCCACTTTTCGTTAAATTCATCCAATGTCATATCCACACAATTTCGTTTGTGATGTGGTCCCAGTCAAATGTGAATGGTTTGTTTGCGTAATTGTATCGCTCGTTTAGTACCGATGCGTTAAAGTGGTGGGTATGTCCGTCGAAATAATGGCCATTTCCACTGTGGATGTGACCCGAAACATGTATTTTTGGTCGAATTACATCGATACGCTCGCGCAATAGTTCGCAGCCTAAATGCGTATCGCGACGGTACTGGGTTGTATCGTTGTATCCCCATGCCGGGCCGTGAGTGATTAGTATGTGTGTGTTGTCTGGTATGACTGCCCATTTTTCGGCTAGTTCCGGACCATTGCGCGGAAGGTTGAAAGCCCAATCGAAGAAAGCCGGCTGCCACGGCGAACCATAAATGCGAATATTGTTTTCGGGTTCATCGCCATTGTGACCATCCTCGTACAACACACAAGTGTCGTCCTCAAGGTAGTCGATGGTTTTGTATCCGGTTAATATGCCGCGCATGGTTTCCGGTTCGTTTTGCATAACGCGATCGTGGTTACCAGCGATGAATATTTTTGTTTCGTATGTGGTTATGGCGTCGAACCAGTCGAAGAATTGACGTGCTTCGGTTTGGCTATAACCATCGGTCATGAAATCGCCCGCGTGAATTAATATGTCGCCGCCAGGTAAATCACCGTTTAACTGGTTATGTTTTGCGTGAGTGTCAGATATAAGTGTAACTCGTTTCATATGTTTCTAAATATGTTTAAATATACGCTAATCCCACAGCTTCTCCAAGTTTCTTTCCAACATTTTAAACAATATACGTTTACAACGTTCTTCATTGTAGTGCGATATAGCGAACGCAAGGTCTTTTCTGTCGCTTGGGTCGAAGTTAATGCCGGTATTAATTTTACCCGCAAGTATTTGCTTGTATACGCGAGAATATTTCGCGAAGTACGGATCGAAATCCTCGGATGTAACGTGAATTTCAAGTTGTTTGTAGTCTGGTTTGTCGTCTATGTCGATGAATTCCCACTCCGTCTCGTGGTGGTCCATGTATTCAATGCCGTAGTAGCCATCACGATTGCGCTCAATTAGTTTGGCCATGGTTCGAGCACGGTCAACGTATGCTTGTGAGTTTACGAATGTGTTACGTTTAGCCAAATATTTAGCTTGTTGCTCGAGTTTGAACTGGATTACATCGTATGTAAATGAATGATCCCAGTCGCGGTCGCGCCATACAAGGGGGAACCATTTGATTAAATTACGCATGCTAGTGCCTATGTTGCGTACGTAGCTTGATAGGCCGAAGTATTTGATGTCGGCTACGAATCGTTTAAATGGGTTACTCATATGCTTTGTTTTTTTGGTCTGCCGCGACGTTCCACTTTGGTCGTGCGGGATGGATATATTTTTTGTATGTAAATATACAACTCCTCTAGTGTACCGCCAAATATTTCTACTTCTTGGTAGTATTGCTCTTTGGTTATGGCGAATTCACGGGTGAAATTCTTGCATATGTTGTGCAGCATTTCTTCCTCGTGTACGCGGAAGTCTTCCCACAGGCGTTTACGGCGGGCGAAGTCTACTGCGTGTTTTTCCAGTAGTTTTACCATGTCGCCGCTACATTCGCTGTATTTTTGGTTGATTTCGTGTTCGCACAGGTGTGCTTGCCAAAAGTAATGGCTGAATTCAAATTCACCATTGCGTATGCGTTGCAGGAATGTGGCACCCTTTGGTAGTGGTGGATATTTTGTGTCAAATCGTCTCCACCATCTGAATTGGTTGTATTTGATGGGGGTGAGTTTTGATATGTGTGTATTGATGGTTTTGAGTGGGTGTGTTGTATATAGCATAACCTTGATTTTTAGTGGAATATACGAACATAAGGTGAGGATACCAAGTATTTTTAAACACAAATGGCTCCTTGCGGAGCCAAATGTTGATGGGAAATCTACTATGAATTGGTGGGTTTACCGATAACTGTATTACCCGTGATTTTAACTTGGCTTCGTATTGTTTTAGACATATGCGTTTATATATTAATTGTACTGGATGGTTTTGAATTTACCGTTCATGGATTCAAATGAACGGATTCCGTCTTTTGGTATGAGTGAAACTGATACACTAATTAGTTCATATACAGCTAATGTGCGCTGGAAATTTGTGGTGTGGAATGAACTTGCAAATATTGCGTCTATTCTCGAGTTAATGGATGCGCGTGTTTCGCTACGCCATTTCTCAAATAGCTCCACAACATATTCTGCGTCTTTTTTGCTTAGGCCACGGTCGATTAAATGACGCTCGCCTTTTAAACAGTAATTGTCTACAATGCTGTTTAGTGTTTTACGGATGATTTGTTTTAATTCGTCGCGGGATGTTTCGCCTTGCTTGTGTTGTGCGGAAATAATGGTGATGAGTTGTTTCATGTTTAAATGTATTTCCTCGAGCATAATGTTAAGGAAATCATGAAATACGCGTGTTTTGGTTTCACCACCGTCTTCTTCGTCGAAGTCATGGTGTTTGATTGCGGCCCTAACTTCAAATATAACGCTGAATACATCGTGGTACATTAAGTCCTCAAAGCGGTAGTTGCCGTTGAGTATGTCTCGGTTGATTTCGCGTTTGGTTTTGTATTGCTGTATTTTTTTGCTAATTGCGTCTTTGTAGAAGTATGACACAATGAGTAGTACCATCACGATGAATGTGAGGACCGGTGGTAAACTGCTAAATTTGCTTACGAATGAGGTAAATAGGTTGTCCATTTAAATTAAATTGTTAATGTTTTATACATAAACAAAACGGTCCATATTTCCATATGGTTATGCTTATACATATACACTAACTTTAGTACGTTATGGAATTGTCGTCGTCATTGAACAATATCCTTTTCACCTGCGTGGCAGTGGTGGATTCTACGGCGGGTTCCGCAGGTTTAACTACCTCTGGTTGCACTGGGTTTGTATCAGTGGTTGGTTTGATTTCACCATATATGTTTATTTTTGGTCGATTCGCCTCAAATGCTTGGTTAGTGGCTACCACTAGCATGATTGCTAACGGATCAAATACAAATATGAGCATAAGTATGAATACGTTCGCGATGCTTTTCATGTCCCACCCCGTCAATTCGTGTATGTACTTGATTACGCCCAATTCGCTTGATGTGTTTTCAGTGTTTTCCAAATCCAACACGTGTATATCCAGTGCGGTAATGGAATCGTTTAACGCGTCGATTTTACGGGTGAGTTCGGTTCGGGTTTGAGATGTTTCACGCAATTGTGACTCGTATGCTTTACGGTTACCTGCGCTTTCAGTGTTGATAACAGCGCCGGTCTTTCTGTCTACATGGGATAATGTGGTTTTGGTTGATAACGCGTCTCTAAGCGCAGATATGTCTTTGTCTAGCGCGTGTTTTTCCTGCATGTGTTCCTGCTTGATGTCCTCGTAGCGTTGCTTCTTCATGTTTACGCTATTGATTACGCGTGTACCTACTTCAAGTTTGGATATGTTTTGCTGGAATCCACCACTAAGTAGCCCATATATACCCAGTGAGGTGATTAATGACAGTACAACTACTGCTGCAACTAAATATACTTTCAGCATAGTGTATATTTTTCTCCACGAGTTGTGTAGGTACGTGGCTATGGATATTTTGGATATTTCCAAGAATGCACCCATGACTATAACGGGGATGGCTACACTTGAGAATACAATGGATAAACCAACTACACTATAGTATGCTGCGGTTGCGGATAAACCTAATGCGCAAAATAGCAATAGGTACGGTAAATATGTTTGTTTCATGGCGTTAAATGTACAAAGGCTCCCAACGGGAGCCTAGTATTTGGATTAAGTATGGTTAAAATTCACTAAGCAGTACATAACTTACACGTGGTTGCGATTTGAGTAGATCAATCCACTGAAGGTGTTCCTGTTTGTTGTTCACAACCTGGCACCCCGCTGACCACTCGCCAATGTTTTCTTGGACGCCACGGAAGAGGTTATTGTACGTTGCTGCGTGAAAATTAATGCCGTATAACCCGGTGATTGGCGCGCCAATTTCCTCTGCTTTCCCGTCTTTGTCGCCATCGCGATATACGGTAATTGGTGCAACTTGTTTAAGTGCTGGCATTTTACCCATGTGCAGGCCATAAGACCATACATCGTAGTACCATGAATTGGATTTAACTACGGCTGCACCTGCTTTGTTGTATTTTAAGAATCCACCCTGCAACACAGGTGCACCTGGGTTGGTGGTGCCTGTTGTTACGTGAAGGAATTTTTCGCCTTCAAATAGGTAAAATTTGTCGTCGAATTTGTTAGTTGCGTCCTCGGCTGAACGAATACCAACTATGTATTTTGATTTTGGTATGGATTTGAATGACGGTAATGATTTAATACGGTCCAGTATTTGTTTGTCTGTGTAGCTACGTACGTTACTCATATTTGTTCAGGTTGTTCAGTGAATAAATTAGTGATTACTTTGCCTAATACACCACATATAAGTGCGGTATACGCAATATATTTGTTGTCGTTGGCGATAGCGAATCCAGTGATGGTAGTGCTGGCTCCCAGCAACGCATCACCTAGTTTACGCATTTTCATGGGTGTTGGTGCCCAATAGTTGTTCATTAATTGTTTCATGATGTAGTATTTGGGAATAAATATACAGAGAGAAAGCCACCTTTTAAGGGGTGGCTATTCAATGGGAAATTAGTGTGGATTAAAATGGTAATTCACTTACAACTGGGTTGTAAGGTATAAGTGGTAAATCGTGGATCCACTCGTTTGCACCTTGATGTGTGCATCCGTTTACTTCCTCAACTGAGATGAACCAATTTCCGTCTGCATCTTGCGTAGGGTTAAAGTATTGAACACCGTCCCAAGTTTGACCTACCAATAGGTCTTTTTGTGTTTCTGTTAATTTGTATACGTTTTCCATGTGTTTTAAAATTTATAAAATTATACTGCTCTAACTCCTCCTAATGCAACTTGGTATGCTTGTACTGCTGTGTAGAAGTTAGCTGCTTCTGCGTCTGTTAAACCGTCACCGATAGACGCGAATGCACACTCTTTGTTCGAGTAAGACACATAAGCCCCGTTATCTGACAAAGCACCCAAAGGTATTGCATTTGTTGATAAACCAGTAGATACACGTCCAAATGCTGTTTTTGTGTTATTAACAAACACAGACTCGCTATTACTAGCAATCCTATTTAACATAAAGAAAACACTCGCAGAAGTCATCAATAGTGAACTTTCTGTAACTCCAGCATTTCTGTTTACTCTAAAATAACTTTTTCCATCAGTAAGTTTGATTGCCGCATATAAATTAGCTTGGGGAGTTGTTTGGTAAACTCCAAAATCTATCCCATTGTTTGTTGTGTTAGTTCTTGAATAGTAACTAATATGAGTACTATCTTGTAATAATGAAGTTGAAGGAGTCAATTTAGTATTAGCATATGAATTCCCGTTTGGTTGGTAACCATTTGGCCCGTGTGTACCACCACCATTAAATGTTAAGTAGAACGCAGGATCTACTGCTCTCGGATCCTTAAGATTGAATCGGTGTTGAGCTGCTGTACCACCCACAAATGGATAAATAGCCTTCATTTTAGTCCAAATGTTAGCCGATTTCAGCGCTTTAACTAAAGTATCAATTGCTGATTGTTGAGTTGGGTTAGTGATTGTAGCCGCAGTAATGAATGCTAAAGCATCTGCATCAGGACCTGCGGGTGCAGTATTTGCTGCTCGCCATCCAACTTGTCCGTAAATGTTCATAAATTAAATGTTTTAAAGTTATTACCATTATACATATGGTACAAGGGCAAAAAAATAGCTACCTGTTCCCAGATAGCTAAATTATTTTTCAATGTATATTGCTTATGCGTGACAGCTAATGCATTCATTGTCAGTAGTGATACTATCACCACGTAACGAGCTTTCACTACGCATGTAGTACAAACATTTGATGCCCTCACGCCACGCTAACTTATGCACATCGCTAATTACCTTTGGTGGTGTGTTTGGATCGAACATAAGATTAAGTGAAATGGCTTGGTCAACGTATTTTTGACGTATACCGTTTTGCCTAACGATTTCGAATGGGTTGATTTCCTTGAACGTCAAGAACACCTCCTTTTCCTCGTCCGACAATATATAGTCTGGTAGGTTAAGTACACTTCCTTTGTCTTCCTGTATTTGTTTCCAAACGCTGTCGATGTTGTAGCCTTTCGCCTCCAACACGCGCTCGAGTACCGGGTTTTTCTTGATGAATGTGCCCTTTGCTGTTTTTAAATTGAATATGTTTGCTGGGATTGGCTCAATTGATGCCGATACACCACCTGAAATGTTTGCGTTTGATACCGTTGGTGCTACAGCACAATGGTGTGTGTGACGCAACCCTGTTCCTTTACACCATTCCGGTTCGCCATATAGTTCGGCTTGTTCTTTGGATGCGCGTAGCGCACCTTTTTCAATTTTGTCGAACATTAAACGTGTGTATGAATTGGCTTGTAGTCCGGCAAATGGAATGTTGTGTTCTTGTAGGAACGTGTGCCATCCCAATACGCCAATACCAATTGCTCTACCTTTTACTGCGGAACGGTATGTGTTTTCTAGTAGTTTCACGTTTTTTGAACGGTCGATGAATTCTTGCAATACACCTTCCAAGAACCAACATGCTAGTTCAGGTAGATCCATTCCGTTTGCGAATTTATAGTCGTTCCACTCGTCCCAACGAGCCAAGTTAAGTGACGATAAACAGCAAATGAATGAGTGGAGTTCATCTGTATACAATGAAATTTCTGAACAGTTATGTACTACAGCGCCATTTGCATAGAAGTTGTGGTTGTCTTGTACCGTTACATCGTATACCGGTTTTGTTGTGTTTACTTTTGTAATTTTTAATGCCATAATTTATTGTGTTTTAAATTTCCATGTATAACCATAAATGGTTGTGTATTTTCCTTTGGCGCATTGCCCTATCGCCGCTCCTGTTTTTTTACCCAAAGCACGACCTGCTTCTGTTGTGCTGGCGAATTCTTGGATGAATATACCATCTTTACTGTACTGAAGCACGGGTTTGTTGTTTTTTCCCAAATTGTTCAACCGTGCCTTTTCTTTTGATTCGGTTGAATGTACTTTTCCTTTCATGGGCGATACTCTGCCTTTGTGTCCCTTCGACTTACCAACATGGGATTCGCCTATTTTCCTATTGTGTTCATCACTGCGTGGTGGTTTTGGTTTTTGATTAGCTAAACTAATTTTCTGCTTAATTTCATCGGTCATGAAATCATCCCGAGGTACACCCCTGTTTGAATGTACTTTTGTATGTTTCTTGCCAATTTTACCTTCAGACATACGACGTTTGGTTTCTTCACTTTTTGGACCAGACCCATGGTCATATAAATCGCAAAATAATGCTGTTTCCCACCCAAATTCTTCTATGTGCTGTAATTTGTAATGTAATTCACGTTCCATCAGCATGTCTATTTCACATGTTTCCAACAAATAAAATGTATGGTTTTCAAACCCATATTTGTTGAATGATCTGTGTATTTTGGGTTGACTCTTAGTGTGACCATTTTTGTATATGTTCATCCTAGATTGCATATGTTGTGATTTACCAATGTACACCTTTCCACTAGGGGATACAATTTTATATATCCCGGATATCTCTTCCTTTTGATTCGCGATACTTTCGTTTAAGTTTTTCATCGATTGCTTGTTTATTTGCCCAGTAGTATTTTTTACTGTATTCTCGTTGGGCGAGAACACGTTCTTCTTCTGTTTGGTATTTTTTAATACGTCCCATATCGGTTATAAATATTACAGGCCTAAGAACAAGTCGCAGAAAAACAAAAGTATTTTACAACATTTGCTGCTTCAAGTTGGATATTTCTTGGTTATATAAATTAATAAATTGTTCGTTCGATTCAATTATGGATGTGGAATCGGTTAACACATTGTATTCTATTTCGTGACACACAGTATTATTACTCACGCCTATAAACCATATATTTTCCCAGTTACTCTGGATGAATACTAATAGGTTGGGGTCGTTAGGTGAAATGAAGAAATAATCTCCTACTTCAAGGTTGCGAGTGGATAGGTCTTTGTGTAGACCCATAAATCGCCCGCGAGAGGTAGGGATTTTTTCAGTGTAGTGTTGTTTAGTATACAAGCTCATCTTCTTCAGTTAAATGTTGTGCCTCAACCCAACCACGGTTTTTAGTTAAGATTTTATGCTCAGGTGTACATTGCAATTTAAATCCAGTTGACTCGTCCTCGATTTCCAACAATTCTGCGTCTGGGTGGGTCAAGCCAAAATTAGTTACTAGTTTAAATTCTTGTGCATTGGTGTCAGTATTGTAACTCAAAATGTACACTTCTGGGTTGGTATGTAAATGGTATTCCAGGTTGTGTATCTCTATGTCTTGAATGGTGTCGCCAGTTTTGATAGTGATTTTAGTATCGCCAGTCACACATATATTGGTCATTGACACGTTCAAATTGAAATTCTTATATGCTTGCGGGTTTGCATTGTTTACATTGTCCTCAAACATAAGATATGGTTCACCGGTTTCAAGGCGTGTTTTTAGTATCTCGCCCCAAATTTTCTGTGCGTGTGGATCTTTCGCCTCAACTCGGTTCATGAATGAATCGTCAATTACAACACATTGGTGCAAATTCAGACATTGTCTATTTACGTCTCCTTTTGGTCGTCTAATGCCAAGAAATTCCTCGATGTCTGGGTGGTTAACTGAAAGGTTAACTGATGCAGCACCACGTCTAACGGAACCCTGGTTTGTTGCTAGGATGGTAGAATCAAATATCTTGCACCACGGAACAACACCCTCGCTCACACCGTTGCCGGATATTTCTTTACCACGTCCTCTGATGCGGGATACACCAATACCAACACCACCACCGGAAGCACCCAAACGCATTAATTCAGCGTTAGCTAATGCGATACCGTCAATGGAATCATGTGTATCAATACCGAAGCATGAAATAGGCATTCCGCGTTCCGTACCTAAATTGGATAGCACTGGTGATGCAAGGCAAAGCCAATTTTTCTCCATTGCTTCGTAGAAGTATTGCTGCAAGTCCTTACGTTTAAGGCGGCGAGATGCTGCTTTAGATACACGTGTGAATGCTTTGAATACATTTTCGTGTGGCAGTAAGTAGCCTTGTGAAATGGTGGCCATACCAATTTGATCGAGCCACGCCGGGTAGTCTTTGCCTTTCACCCAGTTTGATGTATCTACGTTTATTTTGCTCATATATGTTTGTTTTGTTTTTGAAGTTCTAGCAAATTCTTTAGTACGAATGAAATACTGCTTGCTTGGTTTTTTAATGTCCTTAACCTTTGTTGAGGGTCTTCACCATCATATTCTCCTATATTTTCTATATTACGTATCAATATGTTGGATGATTGATAAAGGTTAGAGAAATCGTCTTCAATTCCCTCCCAATTTATTTGAGACATCATTGTTCTGATATTTTTAATATAGGTTGATGCTAGGACCTCAGCTATTAATTTACTTAATTTTTCCATATTGTTTCAATCGTTTTTTAGCTCGGTCAATACTTTGTTGAATGAACTGGATGTCTTTATCTATTGCTGCTAGTTCAGCCTCGGTTAATTGTTTTTTTGGTTTCATGTTTATTTTGTTTTTGCTTAATTATAAGTCGCTCCAATCTGCGGTAGATTTGGCATATGCCGTTGGTCTTTGCGCAAAGAAATCTTGCTGCTCAACACCACTGGTTAAGTGGCCGAACCATTCCATTTGTTTCAACAGGTTTGGATTAATGTCGTTGTATAGTGGTTTAAACCCAAGTTCAATTAGTTTTTGGTTGGCGCGTTCCTTGATGAAATTTTTCAATTGTGAAGTCGATAGCCCTTCGATATCGCCCATTTCAAATGCTTTGTCGATGAAATCGAATTCCAATTGCACAGACGCACTACAAGCATCATATATTGCTTGGGATAGTTCTGGTGTGTTCAAATGCTCGTTTTCCTCAATTAGTGTTCTGAATAACCAACATCCCGCTTGTGAGTGTAACGATTCATCACGCACAGACCATGCTACTATTTGCCCTGTTCCTTTCATTAAATTACGCAATTGGAACGACATGAGCACGGCAAATGATGAGAATAAATTTACTCCCTCAGTAAACGCCGAAAATACAGCCAATGACACGGCTTTATCGTGTAACGTTTCACCAGATGTTTCAACTAAATGGTCAATTTTGTTTTTTGCTGTTTCGTCTTCCAAGAACGCGGAGAAATCGTCTAAACCAAGTTCCTCGTTTAGGCGTGCGTAAGCCTTTGCATGAATTGACTCGAAGTCAGCGAATGCTCTAGCCATGGACTGGATTTCAAATACAGGAAACCATAGCGATACTTTGGTTGACCAGTAATCGTTTACGCATGTTTCAGTTTGTGCGAATGATTTTAATATGTTGCCCAGCAAATTTTTCTCACTTTCAGTTAGTTTACCATGCCAATCAGCTAAATCAGATGCTAATGGTACCTCGCTCGCTAACCAGTGTGCGGAGTGTTGTTTTTCGAAATAGTCGTCTGCTATTTGGTATTCAAATGGTTTGTAATGTAAACGTGGTTCTGTTAATGCCATAATTTTATATATGTTTAGTTATGTAGTATGTGCTGCCTTCTTGAGACATAACATATTTTGATTTTGCTAATTTGTTGTACATATTTTTAAAGTAACTTAGTCGATCGCTTTCTAACCCGTCACCAGCATATGGTCTGAATTCAATGCCATTGAGGGTATCGTTTTCTAATGCGGGTACAACGTATTTCTCTAGTACCTCACGCACGAATAATGCTTTTTGCAATCGGTCCGTCGATTCCCATGTGTACATCGCTTCTTCACTATTTGCAGATAAATTGCCAAATTTTAACTCCCACATATCCGAATTCGATTTGTACAATAAACGAACTTCAAATTGGGAAGCCAAATCACTTCCAACAGGAATAAAAGTTACCATGCCTGGGGCCGATTTAACTTGTATACCCCATTGCGTGATTTCGTTTAGTATGTAGTGTTCAGTAGCAGCCACTTGCTCGTCTATGCTTGAATAGTGGTTGCACTGGGTTTGGTATACTCTGGCTATTAGTGTGGATAGCGATTCCATGTTTATGTGTTTAGTTCAAAAAATTTCTCACGAAGTAATTGCTTGTCCAAATTGTCGAAGTCCTCAAATTTACGGTTTTGTCTAGCTGGTACCGTATCTGCTTCCTCATCGTATGCATCCCCAATTACTATGTGTCCTGTTTTAGTGTTAATGTCAACTTCGTAAGTCATACCGTCGCCACCATATCTGTTTTTCATGATGTGTAGTCGTCCAGTACCGTTTACTTTGTCTTCTTTCTTTCTTGATAGCGACATACATAAGTCGGCTACGGCCATTTTTGCATAACTACCTGCGGCTTTGTCGCCTTCAATAACGCTATCTTTTGCACCAGCTCTGTTCACCTGCGACACCGACCAAATAGGTATGTTCATTTGGCGAGCAAGGCCTTTTGCGCTAGTATAAATATCGTCTATTTCGCCTTTAGTGTCTGTGTTTCGTTTTTTACTTGCAAGTAGATCTAAGTAGTCAATGATGATTAAGTCTGGCTCAATGCCCATTTCCCTTACTTTATTGATGTGTGACTCAATAGTGGACATGGTTGTTTTACCCATTGCAAATTCACGAATGATTAATTCACCAGGTAGTTGTGAGGTGATTTCCTCCACTTTTTCCTTGTGTTTGTCTAATTGGTCAACATCAACGCCAGTGAAGAACGCATCGTAACGTCTACCGGTATATGCTTCGCTTAGTTCCAGTGTGTAGTGGATAACGTTGTATCCCATTTTAACGGCCAATCCACCCATGGCTACTAATGTCCACGATTTACCACCACCAGGACCACCAAATATAAGTCCTAAATCGCCGTTACCAATACCACCCTGGATTAATTCGTTGATTTGTTCCCATGGTGTAGGTACAGTTTTTCTGTGGTCTTCACGGTATCTCGATTCAGTGTCGCGTTTGTATTCGTGGCCGATGTTCTTGTCTTGTCCGGCTTTCATTGCGGATTCAATCATGTACTTGATTGATTCGTAGTCACCAGCTTTAAGTAAATCTACACTGGATAGCAATGCTTTTTTAAGTTGCTGGTTTTTGCAGAATGTGCTGAATTCTTCCTGTACATACGGCAAATCGGATACATCTGTTTTGTATGCTTCACGAAGTTGTTCGCGGATGGATACTTTAAGTACATCGTTGTCGAGTTTCTTCATTTCCACTTTCAACATGTCCATTGATATAGTTGTGTGATACTTGCCGTAGTAGCCCAATATTTCACCAATGATCCATTTGTGTGCCGGGTTGCTAAAGTGTTCTTCGGTAAGCACATCGTGGATGTTTTGCAAGAATTCTTTGTGGTTGAGTAACGACGAAATAACTTTCATTTGAAAGGGAACGCCATATTCTTCCATTGATTGGAGTGCTGCCATATTATATAACTTTTATTTGTATTAAATGTACGAATGATTTATTGGTTGTCCAACAAATCTTTAAATGTATCTTGTATCCAGTAGTCTACATTTCTAATTAAACCGCCCAACTGGTCCTCGTGGTACATTTCCACGAATGCCTCAGGGTGAAATTCAAGTGGTGTGTTCTGGATTAAATTGTCAACGTCGCGTTTGTCTTGATCGGTCATCATGGGATTGGATAAGTCCATGATTTTGTATTTGTTTTCAAGTAGTTCTACATCGTGTAGCACTCTTGCGTATATTACGTGTTCTTTAATGTTGCGCTCACTGATTTCAAGTATGTCTTCAAATGTGAGTGGGTGTGAACTTAGTTCGGGGAATAACTTGAATAGTTTCCCAGCACCAAGTCCTTTGATGCCCGGTAATGCATCCGAGGCATCACCTAGTAGTGTCTTGTATAGTATGAAGTTATGCGGGTCAAGGTTGAATTTTTCACGTACCGTTTCCTCAGTATAGAATTCACGTTCAATTGGACGATAAACGATTACTTGGCGCGTAATCAGCTGTAAATAGTCTTTGTCGCTGGATACTATGAATACACGATCGTTCTCGTGTTTAGGCAATGTACCTGACAGATATGCGATAACATCATCTGCCTCAACATTACCCAAGGTAATGGTTTTAACCGGGAGTGTTTTTAAGTATTGGATGATGCGAACGATTTGGCCGATTTTTGCTTCGTCTTCCTCGTCGATATTGTCAAATAACTCGTGTTTGGTTACACGGGTAACATTTCTCCCCGACTTGTATTCGGGAATAATGTTTTTACGGGATGTGGATGAACCAATACCATCAAATACCATGATGATTTGTGTTGGTTGTATTTGGCGTATTAACGCGCCCAATGAGCGGAAAAAACCACCTAACCCGCCGATATGGACTCCGTTTGAATTAACTGCGTTTATGGCGCTGAAATTGCGGAAGAACAGATTTAATGAATCTATTAGCATGTAGCGTTCGTAAGTTGGTGTTTCCTGGTTTTCCTGGATATTGTCAAGTAGGTTAAGTAGATTTTTCTTCATCGGTTGGTTAATTAAATTATTGCGTCAATTTCGTCTGGTGTAGGGTAACTGTCCTGTTTTTCTCCCCATTCTGAATCGTCTGTGTCGATACCATATGTTCCAGCACCCAAAATGTCCACCCATTCGTGCGAATGTTCTTCTTTGTATTTTTTGATTGCGTTCGGGTCGTCCTTAATGAAACCGTGTGTGGTTGAAATAATGGTACCAGTTGTGGTAATACCGTTGATGTGGTTTTTATCACATGCAATTTTAGTACGCAACGCGAATTCTACTTTTTTCTTGTCTTTGGTTGCGTTGATTTTTGATGTACCGGCATTGGTAATATTACCAAATGTTAAACATAACGATGCATCGTAGTAAAACGTATCCCCTCCTTTATTGGTCATACGAGGTTGAGACATTGGTGTTAATGCTGGAGCTACACCTGTTTTGTTGATGATTAAGAATGTATTGGTGTATTTGGATGATTCCTTACGCGACAATACAATTTGTTGGTTAATGAAATTACCAAATTGCGTAGCGATAGCTCCACTGTTCCACATAGGGTTGTTTGTGCCTTTCTCAATGCTCATGTCGCAAGCAATAGATCCAACTGAATCCCACAAGAACAATAAGTCGTATGGTAAGTTGCCTTTTTTCTGCTCGTTTAATAAGTCGATCATGAATGTAGCAATATCCTCAATTGAATTTAATGTGCTACGGTCGCGGTAAATGAAGAATCCAGTGTGGTCAGTGATTTCGCCAGTTGATTCGTCAATAACGTCCTCCATTTCGAAGCCCATTGTTCGCCAATGCTTGAAGTCATGCTTCATTTCCGTGATGATTAACACGGGTAACACACCCATTTTTTGTGCATTCACAGCTAATTCGATTGATGTAGTACTTTTTCCAGTATTTGAACGGCCTCGCACCATCATGATGTGCCCCATAGGACAACCAGGAATGGATAACGCGTCTTGCAGGGCGGGAGAAAAAGGAATCCAACGTTGTTCCTTGAACTTTACGTTGGATGCCAATCCTTTACTCTGCTTAAATTTGTCTAGACTGAAATTTGCTTTGATTGCTTGGTCAGCAGCTGCTGACAGTGATTGTCTTCCTTTAGCCATAACTTTATTTTAAGTAGTAAATAATTTGTGTACGAATTAGAACGGCATATCGTCGTCATCGTCCTCAAACAACTCGTCGAATTTGTCCGCTTTCGTTGTTTTTGCTGCAGGTTTAGTAGATACGCTGTAATTAGATTTAGGTGCGGCTTTTTGCTCGTCTGGGAATACTAAACTGTCCTCGTCTTCCTCACCTACAGGTGCTAACCATTCTTGCAACGCTGCTTTGATGTCGTCAAATGGCAATGGTTTGTATGTGTCTAACGGGTTTGTTTGTTCTTCTAGTAAACGCTCAACTACAGCATCGTCATCGTATAACGGTGATGTTTTAATTGCAACTGAAATAGTTGTTTTGTTGTATGCAGTACCAGTGGATTCAGGTCCTACAGTAGTTAGTTTAATGTCTCTACCTACCATGATGTCTGTGAAGTCACCTACTTCTTCGTCAGCTGCTAATTGCAGGAACGCTTCGTAAATTTCCTTACCAAATTCCCACATTTTAACACCGTCCTCTTCTGCACCACGTACAACTACAGGTACTTGGATACGAACTTTAGGGTCAAGTTTTTTGGCTAACTTCCAGTTTTCTTTGTCGTTAGTACCACGCAATTGTTTTGCGAATTCAGCGATAGGATCTTTTTCACCCCAGTTTAATGGTGAAGCGATTACTTTTTTACTACCGATATTGTAGTAGAATTTCAACTCAGTGAATGGATTTTCCTTGTTGAATTTAAATGGTACTACACGAACTGTTTGTTTACCAACTGTTGGTTTGAATTTGTCCGGGTACTTCACATCACTCTTCTTAGAGGATTGTGGATTTTGCATTGCTTCTAACTTGCGTTTGATTGCGTCAATGTTCATATATAACTTATTTATTTGTTTACAACTTGAATATACGGAACCTTTATTGGGGAGCCAAGCATTTGTTTAAATGCTTACATCCATTCGCCTTGAGTATCTATAGTGTATAGCACTAATTTAGATGTTCCTGGTACTTTAGCGTCATTGTTGATTGGTGCCTGAGCGTCTAGCTCTTGTTTAAGTGACTCTACTTCAGATGAACTTAACCGGTGGTCTACTGGGTACATTGCTGTTGTTCTAGTATCAATTTGGTTTGATTTGTTGTAGATTAATTGGTTTTCGGTTTGGTATGAGTATTGGTATATGTACTTTGGGTTGTCTTTGGAACATGAACCTAATGATAACGCTACGGATAATGCAGCTCCAAGTATAACTTTGTGAACACCAGATTTTAATTTACTCATGGCGTCTTTAAACATACCTTCAGTGATGATTCCAGCCAATAATTGCATCCTAAGTTCTTCTTCAGTATAAATCATATTTCAATTATTTTGTATATGCGCGTTTGGAGTGTTTTGATTTGCCCCTCTTGCGTTAACAATATGCTGTTTTTGTAGTGTTGCCAGTCAATTGGGAATTTTGGGTCAACTACACCACCGTTTAAACGTTTAATTAGTTCGTTTAATGAGTTAATGGTGTACAAGACATTGAATTCTTTCTTGCGGTGCACTAAAATTGTATTTTCTGGTATGTCTGTTACATTGCCTTGGTCAATGTTGTATGTTACCACATATTCGTTGTTGCTTTTAATGTGCAAAACGAACATTTTGTTGTATAGTATGCTGTACTTGTTTGAAAGACCACCAATTAGGTTGTCTAGGTCACCGAGTGTGGTGAAAGTACATAGTAAACGATTGT
>Ga0247723_1000154_pt1 | contig 43281 bp, 53 predicted proteins | sample MSEWelMarce5H_FC_FD_189079 | JGI IMG/M metagenome (GOLD analysis project Ga0247723, IMG submission 189079) | Subsurface sediment microbial communities from gas well in West Virginia, United States - MSEEL Well Study Marcellus 5H_FC | ecosystem: Environmental > Terrestrial > Deep subsurface >...
CGTTCTCGGAGCGAACTGGGCCGTTGAATGTGGTATTTGCCATGATTTTTTCCTCATGCGGTTAAGGTGTATCTGTCTGCATGACGTCGGCCCGGAGCCGTCAGATACACCGGAAAAGTCCGGGAGTAATCGAAATATACCTGAAATTTTCCCAACGTCAAGCACCATTTTGTCACATTGTCAGAAAATAATACGATATGCGCTACAAAATCAACCGTACTGATCTAGGCTGTCTGAACACGCAGTTAACGCTAACGCAGCTTCAAAAACAGTGCTTACCCTACGACGACCCCACCCCTACGACATCAGGCTTTTGGTGGCTCGTTCACTCTGAAGAGGGTGTTCCTGTAGCGTTTGCTGGGCTTGTCCCCTCGCGGCGCTGGGGCGACTGCGGGTATCTGTGCCGAGCAGGCGTACTACCCGCGCACCGCGGACAAGGCATACAAAAAAGGCTTATTCGAGTCCGCGTCCAGCAAGCCCGTGCCCTAAAGTGGAATTGGTTGGTCACCGACACGTATGAGAACCCTGCATCGGCCAACAGCTTGATAGCTCAAGGTTTCAAAATGTTTGACCCAACTAAACCTTGGGGTGCCGATAAAACGCTTTACTGGAGGCTGAAGCTCTAATGCCCTACAAAGACCCAGCGGTGCGTAACGCCAAGCAAAAAGCCTACTCCGCCGCACACTATCAAAAAACAAAAGAAGAAACTAAGCGCCGCTCCAAGGAAAAGCGGTCGTCTCTGCGAAAAGAGTGGAAAGCCTTTAAGGCTACGTTGTATTGCACCCAGTGCGGGTTCAACCACTCAGCCGCGTTGGATTTTCACCACAAAGACCCCAGCACCAAAACCGACAGCGTTAACGCCCTAGTAAGCAACGGGCGGTATGCGTTGGCTATGAAAGAGGTAGAGAAGTGTGTTGTCTTGTGCGCCAACTGCCACCGTATACACCACCACAACGAGCTTCATGCGGCCAAGAAGAAGAAAAAGAAAAAGGGGGCCGAGGCCCCCTAGCTGTATACACGCTGTATATACATTTACTCGTCAGTTTTAGTGATGACGTACGTAGAGACAGTCAAGGGCTCGTCGTCTTCGTCAACTTCTTCGTCAACTTCTTCGTCTTCCGCTTCGTCTTCCGCTTCGTCGAACTCAACCACGGCTTCGTACTCAACCGCCCAACCATGCTCTTATTGAAACTCCACAAACTTTTGGAAAATTTCAATCAGCTCAAAATCGTGAGTTTCAATAGACAACTTGTTGTTACCAAAGTAACCGAATTCCATTTCAAATTTCATGGCACGCCCCTGTGTTTATGCAGCCACGTCGGCTGCAAAACGATCGTAATCTAGATTTATGACAAGAAAAAAGCCACCCGAAGGTGGCTTCCAAACTGGCCCTTGTGGGGCGGTTTGATTAGGACGAACCGGAGCTGCCCCACATGCCCAATGGATCAGACCAGCCAAACGAGTAACGCTCGCGGGCTTTGTAACGGACGTTGCCGGTATCAAAGTCGCCGTCCATCGAAGTGGACAGAGCGGTACGCTCGAAGTGCTTCATGCCGTTTGGAACGTCGGTGCAAAGGAACCAAGCGTTTGTGTCGGTCAAGAAGTTGTTGACGGTGTAGCCACCAGAGATGGTGCCCATCTGCTTCAACGCGTTGATGTCGTTGTCAGCAGTACCAACACGCAGTTCGGTGTCCAGCAAGCGCTTGGCAACGAACATCAGTGATGGAGGGATCACCAGCTTGACTGGTTTGGCAGCGATCAACAGACCGCGTTCATCAACCCAAGCAGCGATCTGGATGGTAGCGTTTTCCAACGAAGTCTCGTTCAAGTCAACACCGGTGGTGGGGCTGTTAAAGTTAACGCCGCCGCCGACCAGAGGGTGACCAACGCGAGTGCCGCTGGAGTTGTTACCGAACAAAGACACGCCGTCGCCGCCGAGAGCGGTGCCAGCAAAGCCAGTGTTCAACACCGAAGCAGCTTTAACTTGCTTGGTGTAAGCCATACCGCGAGCCAAAGCCTTGGTGTAGCGGGCAGACAGACTGTCGTACAGGTTGTCTTCCACAGCTTCTTCCGTGATGGAGAAGCCCAGAGCGATGGTTTCGTGGGTGTAGCGTGCAGTGAAGGCTTCCTGCGCGTTGTCGTAAGCGATGGCGGAGCCTTCGTTCTTGACAGGTGCAGCGCCAAAACCGGACAGCTTGGTTTCTTCTTCAAACGAACGCTCAGATTTCTCTGTTTCGTACAGTTCTTTGTGCTGCTCGCCGTAGCGTGCATACTCCAAACCAAACAAGGCGTTCAAACCGGGGAGCAGCTCTTTGAGCAGTTGTGCGCGTGAAATAGCCATGGTTTAGCTCCTTAGATGCCGACGGCGTTAGAGAAGGCGTGTGCGCCGGGGTTGAACTTAACCAACACGTCTGGGAAGGCATCGGACACTGGGGAAGCGAAACCGATGATCTTGAACGCGGCGGCTGTAGTTACAACAGTCGATTCCAAAGCGCTGGTCGAGTTACCTGTACGGGTAGAACCTGTAGAGGTGGACTGTGCAGCAGCAAAGAACGTGTTGGCTCCGAGCGCGGCTTGGGTGATGGTGCCATCAAGCTGAGCTTGGAATGTCACGCTGTCGTCAGTCACCACGTACGCTGTGATAGGACCACCGTTGGCAGTGCCAGAGGGGTAGTACTGAGCGTAGATTTGCTGACCTTGTGCGTTGACGTAAGAGCAACCGACAAACACGCCGATAGCACCCAGACTAGAACCGCCAAGGTTGTTGGTAGTCAGGTCAGCGCCAGTAGCGGTTGACAGAGCGATGTAACCGTCGGCACCGATGATGACGACTTGCCCGTAAAACAGGTTGGTCGCTTCGCCAGCGGGGTCGATCAGAAACTGCGAAGTAGCGCCAGCATATGCCATGCCGTCGATACGGTTTACGGGAATCAGCCCGTAGGGGGTAGCTGTAGTTGCCATTTAAGGACTCCTTGTTACTTTGAACCAGAACCAAAACCACCACCGCGACTGGTCGTTGACTTGCGGTCAGCGAAAAGCGGCATGCGGGGGTCATTGTTTCGCATGAAACTGTTATCAACAGATTCCATCTGAGACTGCGCTTGTTTGGCGTAATACTCGTCCCGGGCTTGGGCGCGTTCACGAGGCATCTTGCAGAGCATGAGGCCACCGATCTCGACGTTGCCAGTCTTCGCATTACCTTCCAGCATCAGTTCCGGATGGTCTACTGCTTTGACCGGTTCCCAACCTTCGCGCATCTTGGTAGACACGTTCGTGTTTTGTGCTTCGCCAAGTACGTGTGTCGCAATCCAGCGATACACCATACCGGGTTCAGGGGTAGGATCAGGCAGTGAACTCGGGGGTGTATACACGTACCGAGTCGTTTTATCGCGTGCCTCAAGAGCACGAGGGTTCCGGTTAATTGTTTCAGCCATTCGATTTCTCCAGTTTTGCTACTTCAGCAGCGTATTGCTGCGGGGTTAATCCATATTTCTTTGCCAACGCAACCTGCGTGGGGGTCAACTGGACTTTGCGTGCTCCAGTCGAACGAGTCGCCGGAGCCACAACCGATGTAGGTCGCTTGGAGCTATCGCCAGATTTTGGCCGGTCTTCATTTCCGAACATCTCCGGGAATGTTGACTTGATGCGAGCATCAATGCGCTCGAAATATTCTTCAGAGCGGGGATCAACCCCGGAGTTGACTAGTTTTTGGTGCAGCCCTAGTGCGAAGCTGGTGACTTCCTCGTACCCCGAAGAACCGAACCACTGGTTTTTTGCCTGCCAGCGAACAGTCTTATCGTCGAGTTCTTGACGTGGTACTTGCGTTTGTTGAGTTTGTACCTCAGTTTCTTCCATCTGTAAAGGGGCGGGACGGAAATTTTTTGCTGACTGCACCTTCATCTTGGCATCCATCAGGGCATCTTGTGCCGCAATGACGCCATCAGTGTCAAACGCTTCAGTAGCTTCCTTGAGCTGGCGCTTGGCTTTCTCAACCTCGGTCTCGGCCAACGACAGCTGCGAAGCAGCGTACTGCTCGGTACCCGTGTTCACGTATTGCTTGAGTCGGTTGTTCTCGGCCACCATGTGCTGGGCAAGGCGTTCTAGCTCCTGCTTCTCGCGCAGAAGGGTCTCTTTGGCCCGGCGCTCGTCGTGACGGGCGTGGGTCAACTCCTTGATGCGCTTTTTTACGCCATCGGAGTAGCTCTCGATCTCGTCGTCCGTGGGATCAGCCACTTCGCGGTCCAGAGGCTTGCGGCCCCGGTCACGCTCAGGCGTGTCATCAACGATCTCAATTTCGACATCGTCGTCGGTGGAGACGTCTACTTGGACTTGGCTTTTAGCCTCGTCTTCAAGTTCGTCTGGAAATTTGTACTCACTCATTTCTGCTCCTTATGCGCGGGTATAGCCGCGTGGGTCTTGCACAACACATTCAATTTGGTCGTCGTTCAGAACCCTGAACTCCTTGCCAAACACCTTGAAACGCGTACCTGTATAGGTGCGCACGAGCACAAAGTCACCTTCCTTGCACCATGCGCCCGAGGGGAACTTGGCGGTGTCTTTGTAAGCGTCTGGTCCGACCCGCATGACGAACAGCACCGTGGTGGCATGTTCTTCCGCACGCATGGTCGCGGCATCTCGAATCAAATCGAGAGTCGTACCGGCGATCTTTTCATCGACCTCTGGCACGATGCACAGCAGCTTGTACCCCGTAGGGATAGGCAGTGCTGAGGCTTTAGTTTCACTGTCCGCTTCGGCCTCGGGGGCTTCAATCGGCTGGATGTGTTTGGGCAGTATGATGCCCGGAGGCAGTGCAAAAGCACCGGGGGGAGGGAGCTCAAAATCACTCATCTGATTGCTCTACTTTCTCTACAAGGTCGAGGAGGTGACGCTCTGCGGTGGCTAGACCTTGAATCACGCCACAGAGTTTTTGGTAGTCGTCGAAAGAGCGACACGCTCCACCCGCCAAGTCATCAGCGTAGTTGTTCATGTCGGTGCGTAATTTTTCGCGCAATACGCGTGCGAATTCGGAGATCATTTGTTACCGGGACCTTTCCTTTGGTTTTGGGCAGCAGACTGTTGTCTGCTTCTTGCGATGTCAACGCCCATACGAGCGCCGTCACGTTCTTGGTCAGCCTCCAGCTTGTCGGCCTTGTAGGCCGCGTCAATCTGCATCTGCTTTTCCTTGAGCTCCAGCTCGTCGGCTTTGGTTGCAGCGTCAACTTGGAGCTTCTTCTCGTTGAGTGCCAGCTCTTGTGCGGCACGTTGCTGCTCAGCCTGCATCTTCTGCTGTTTAAGCTGCAGCTCGCCCTCTTTGATCTTGAGCTCCTGCTGTTGCATTTGTACAACAGGGTCTTGCTGTTGTTGCTGCGCCTGCTGCTGGGCTGCTTGCGCTTGGTTTTGCTGCAGCACCTGCTGCGCGGCTGTGGCCATCATCCCAGACAGGGCGATCTCGATCTGCGGTGGCAACTCTTCGCCTTCGGGTGGCAGAGGCATACCCAACTGCTGTTCGATCTTCTGACGGTAGCCAAAGCCAACGTGCTCGGCAATGTGCGCCTGCATCGCTGCCATGATCTGTGGAGCGCGGGGGTTTTGGCCAATCAACTGCGCAATGATTGGGTCCTGCATGGCCGACATGTGTACTTGGATGTGCGCCTGATGGTCTTGGTACTGAAACGCTTTTAAGGGTTTACCCTTGAGCACATTCATGTTCTCGGACACAGGGTCGGTCGGCTTTTGATCCTCGTCCATTGGCACGAGCTTGTCCGCGTTCTTGATGCCCAGCACATCCAACATGCCCCGGTGCAGCTTAGGCAGGTCATAAATGTCGGGGGCAGACTGCGCCAGCTGGATCACCGCTTGGTACTGCACCACACGCTGCGACAGTGTGGCCGCGTTGGGGTCACTCACGGGCATGATGTCCACGTGACGGTAGTCGCCCTTCTTGGCCCGTGGGCCTTCTTCGCCGTCTGGCTCGTAGGTGTACTCGTCGTCGGTGTAGTCGCGGATGATCGCGGCCAGCAGCTGGAGTTCTTGCTTGAGTGTGAAGTGCACACGCGCCTGAACGGCCGTCATCACTTTGAGCTGGCGCTCCAGCAGCGCAAGGGTCGAGCCCACCGGTGCGTTGGCACCCATGTCGCTGATCTTCATGTCCGCTGTTGCGGCAAACCGGCGACCCTCTTCCACCACGGTGTTGAGCAGGTTGTACAGGGTCTGGCTTGGGTCTTTGTAAGGCAGCGGCAAAATGTTGTCGCGGATAGCCCCAGAGCCCACGTCCACATCGCGCCACTCACCGGGAGCGATCGGGGTGTCGTCGCCCTTGATCCGCAGACCACGGGATTTCAAGCCACCGGGCAGGTTGCTCAGCGTGCCTGCGTCGATCAACTGGCGCATGAGGGACGTTGCGGAATTGGCAAAGCCACCAATCAGGTGGAACAGACCGAAGCCATACGCACCGAAGCCGGGGATGTACTGGTAGTGCACGAAGTGCTGACGCTTCAAATGCAGCTCGTCGTCCTCGTTCCAGTTGCGGCGCAGTGCCAGCACGGTGTTGTTGCCCCGGATGTACGTCAGCACGTACGGCAACGCGATGCCTGTCGGCTCGCCGTCCTCGCCCGTCTCTGACAGCGGGTCGCTCTTAACAACTAAGTCCACATGGGACTCGTACAGGGTGTAGCGCTCGTCGTTCAGATCGGCAAACCCGGTCTCTTTGTCCTTGGCTTTGTTGATCTCTTCAATGTGTTTGTCGGGCGAACCGATGTCCACGTCCCGGTAAAAGCCTGCCTGCTGGAGCTTTTTGATCTCGTTCTCGGTCTTGCGCATGACGTGCGTGACGCGATAGCAGCTCTGGATGTCCGAGGTGCCGTAGGGCAGCAAGATGTCTTCGGCAGGAATAAACACCGACGTTTGACGGCCGATGTTGGGGTCAAAGTAGACCTTTTTGAACGCCGAACCGGTGGCCGGGAGGCTCCACAACATGCGCTCGTGCTCTGGACGGAACTCCTGCATGACCTCTGTCAGCTGGAAATTCATGTCTTCCTGCACTCGGGCGGCGGCTTCTTTCTTCTCGGGGGTCTCTTTACCCACGATTTTTGTGCGCACTGGGCCCATGGCCGGGAAGGTTTCAGTGATGGTCTCGGACTGGAAGCGCACCACGGCTTCTGTAATCATCGGGTGGAACACACCGGACGCGCCATCCCAAGGCTCGGTGCGCTCTTCAATCTGCAGGCCCAGCAGTTTTAAGCCCATAACGTAGGCTTTCTCCCACTCTTTGCGGGAGTTGCGGTCGTTGTCCACGTCACTGTCAAGGTCGCTGACCATTGAAGACAGCTCACTATCGGGTATGTACTCGGCCAAGTTAGCGTCAAAGTCCTCCACGCTGGGCTCGCCCGGCTCAATGTCGATCTCCATGTCCCCGGCGCGGATGCTCACGGCTTCTGGGTCTACGATCTCAATCTCGATCGGTTCTTCCATCTCGCCTGCGGCGTCGATGCCCATGGGTTGCTGGAAAAGGGCTTTGTCAATGTTCGTCGCCATATATGTTCCTAGTAGTAGGCAGCTCTGCGCCGCCGAAATGTCTTGTCTTCTTGCTCATCCGAGTCAAGGGGTATAAACCCACCCTTTCGAAAGCGTAACAGCGCTTGCGAGGTGGTGTCAACGTAGTCGTCGTTCTCTCCGTTGGGGAAAGATGCAACTTCCTCGATCACCTCGCGGGCCCAGCGCGTGTCTGGGGCCCAGACCGTACCCGACGCAAAAAGGTCAGACACAGCGTTAAGCCGCACGATTTTATCGTTACCCCGGCTGGGGCTGAACTCCTCCACAGGTATCCCTGTGGCCCGCAGCTCTTGGATCAGTGGTGCACCGGCGGCCTTCTTCTCCACAATGAACGCATCTGGGGACCACTCCTTGTAGTGTTTGAGCGCTATGGCCTTAAGCTCGGGGAACGCCATCCGGTCTTTGAACGCATCGAGCAGGATCACCTGCGCCTTGTCGCCCTCTTCCTCGTTGTAGAACACCCCCCACGTCGTGCATGCGGAATAGTCGGCCGTGTTCTTGGTCTCAAACGCCGTGTCCCAGCTCTGGATGATGTAGTCGCAGCGCGGTGGCTCATCCCCAAGCCATATACGCCAAGACTTGCGTGAGATGATGGCCGCACTGTTGCTGGTGGGCTGCTGCATGTACTGTGCGTTCCAGTACTGTGGGTCAATGCTGGCTTTCGTCGCTTTCAGTGTGGCCAGTGGCCACTGGTCTGGCCAAAGCGACTTCTCGTTCTCTGTGCCCTCGTTCAGTATGGCCGGAAGCTCTACGATCTCCCACGGTTCAGCGTCGGGGTTCTTCGCTTGGTAGTCAATCAGGCGTCCGGTCAGGTCCAACTTGCCCCAGCGCGTCATCACGATGATGATCGCACCGCCCGGCATCAGCCGCTGGAGCGGTCCTGTTTGGAACCAAGACCATGCAGTGTCGAAAGCCAGCCGTGAGTTGGCCTTAACGTCCTGCTCCGAGTGAGGATCATCAATAACGAACAGATCAGCACCACGGCCAGCAAGAGCGCCGCCGACACCAGCAGCATAGTACTGACCGCCAGCGCTTGTAGACCATTTACCAGCAGCCTTTTGGTCGTCTGCCACCAGCGTTTGGGGAAAAAGTCCATGGTAGTCGTCATCTGCTAGTAAGTTTCGTACCCGCCGACCAAAATCTTCGGACAAACCGGCCGTGTGCGTGCCCATGATGATCTTCTTCTCAGGGAAATTACCCAAAAAGAAGGCCGGAAACAGGTAAGAGCTGAACTCAGACTTGCCCATACGCGGCGCAATGTTGATGATGACCCGCTTTTTGGTTCCGGCAATCACTTCCGTGAAGATTTTGGCCAGCTTTCTGTGATGCGGCCCGACTTTGAAACCCGGATAGACTGACTTAGCAAACGCAATCATGTCGGTGCGTGCCAAGTTTTTTGTCTTGTGCTCCTGCGCTTTGTCCAAAAGCTCCAACGCCTCCAACTTTTCCGTGGAGGACATCTTGCCAAGGTTCTTAAACAGAACCGCAGCCTGCTCAGGCGTCAGTGGCGGGTTCGTCGTCATCTTGGATTGGGGTAGGGGTGACTTCGGTGATCTCTGTTATGTCCGTCACGTCAGCGTCTGACACATCCATGAACTTGGCCAGCTTCTCTTTCAAGCGCTGGTCGATCTCGGCCTCGGTCATGTCGGTCTTCTTGATCTCAATCTTCTCGGTGAACAGGCCGATCTCTGTGACCTTACCCAAAAGGCCCAGCGCTTTGAGACGGATGTTGGCGTTGGGGTTCTCACAGTCTTCGAGGATTTTGGCTACTGCGTACCCGCGCAGTTCTTTAGCTTGGTGCACAAACTCCCAGTCGTAGGCCGTCAGCATTCCCACAAGGTGCTTCACGGCCGCAGGTGTCTGAATGCTTGTGAGCGCGGATTGAATTGATGCGGGGGTGGAACCTGTAGTGAGCGTGGCAAATGCTGCGCGAGCAGTGTGCGTCTCTGCCTCTGTCTGGGCGTTGCCGTCGTCAAGCCCCAAGTCCTTGAGCCAGTCGGCCGTTGCGACCTTGGCGTCAATCATCTGGGCAGGGGCTGCCTTTTCGACCGGCGTGAAATCCTCAGGGACATCCATGAAGACTGTGGGGTCGAGGTCTGACGAGATCAGGTGTTCTAACATTTGGTCCCAAAGGAATTGCGGGTTGCTTTCCCGATGTGCTGAGTATATACTCACATTGGCAGTGCCGCAAGGCGTTGCTTCTCCTTGGGTTGAGAGACCCCTTAACCCCCCGTGGCAACCCGGGGGGTTTTTTTATGCCCGAGATTTTTTGAAATTTTTATAAAATTTTTTGGAGGGTGCTTAATTTTTAAGCAGGGGGTGAGTTGCTGTCTAAGTTTATACAAAGTGGTGGGAGCGGGTGTGAAACAGTGTTCATGTGGACGACGGTCTCTGCTCCATACAAGGCTTGGTGGGGGTACGGTGGGGTCTAAGGTATGCCATTTGGCCCTGCCAGTAATGCTTAGAAACACCCCCTTCCATACAATAGAGGCATCGGTTAGGGAATAGGTCTCTAGCCGATCGGGGACACGTTGTCCCCATTCAAAGGAGTCTCTCATGTCTAAAGCAATCCGTTCTACAGTCCACGCCGTTCTCACTGCCGCCTTCGCATACGGTGAGGGCATCGAGTCCCTACGTGCCACGTACAAGGGGCACACACCTGAGGCCGTTCGTGCGGCCTTGCTGGCCGATGTGGCGAGCTTTCCCAAGTACGCAGTGCCGCTGGTCGCTGGTGCTGGCAAGGCCACAGGCACGATGGTGCTGGACAAAGAGCACGCAAACTACGAAGCGTGCCGCAAAGCCCTGAGTCGCTTGGTGAGCGACATCGTGGGCAAGTCTGACAACAAGTCCGAAGAGATCGAGATCCCCGCTGAGTTGCTGGCCGCCGCCGCAAAGCTGGCCAAGCTGGCGCAGGAGTACGAAGGCGCACGTTCGCTGGCATCCAAGGCACTGGCTCAAGCCTTTGCAAAGTGATCGGGGACAGTTTGTCCCTGTTGTTTCTACGCAACGGTGTTGGCGTGAGGCTGGCCCGTTGTTCCTTTTCTTGTCTAACCGGAGATTTTCATGAAACTCACCCAACAACAACACGAACTTCTTGGTCGCATCTTGACCCACGTACTCGAAACCGAGGAGCGCTCATACGAGGAGTGCGACTGCACCGACCAACACATCTACGCTCTTGCCCGCATCGCTTGGTGCGAGTTTGAGATGGACATCACCCCAACCAACTGAAAGGAACCATCATGCGCAACCTCTCATCCCCCATCGTGTCCGAGAAGGGCACCATCGAAGTCCGTGGTCAGGCGTACCACCTGCAAACCATCAGCTACGGCTCACGCCACCACATCCACGTCTTCCGTAAGGCAGAGCTCCAAAGGCACGGCCTCGTCTTCACCAGTCAGCGTGAGTACGAACTCTGGAAGGCCCAGCTTGGGGCCCAGCGTGAGCTGTTCTGAGCACAGGGAACGGGGACAGTTTGTCCCCGTTCAACACTGGATGACTCGACTGCCTAAAAAAGAGGCAATTTTTCAGCTATCCAAGATTGGATGGCTTGGCCCAAATGCTGGACGCGCTAAGTCGTTGATTTTATTAGCGTTTGTCCAAAACGGTGCTCTCTATATATATCTATATCTTTATAAATATATTTATATATATCTCTCTCTATGTGTTTTCTCTTTCTCTTCGCTTGTTTGTTTATGTTTGTTTGCCTTGCTCATCCCCGCACGGACACACATAGTACGCACACTTTTGCCCTTTCTTCAAGCAAACCCGCATGGTTACGCGGTAAAAAATGTCCAGCGACTCGGCACATCTAGCCAATCTTGGACAGAACAGGGTAGAATCAAGGCTTTTTAACACTGGATGGACTTAGACATGACCAAGTACCACGCAACCTTCACCCCTCGGGAACTCACACGCAAGCTCAAAGCACAGGGGCTGGCGGGCACTGAGGTGTTCACCGCTGTCGAGAATGCCAAGGGCAGACGCCGCGCACTGCAATCGGATCGGGAATTCCTGCGCAAGCACAGGCAGGAGTGGAGTTCACTGCTCACCCCTTTGAGGCAAGAGCTCAACCATGCACGAGGCGGGATGCGCTACAACGAGGACGATGTACTACGCACCGATGCCTTCGAGGTGTACGTGGCCACGCTTGAGCAGATGTATTTCAAGATGCTGGCCCTGTCCGAGACGGTCACCGATGAGCGCAAGTCAATGCCTGCACAGACAGCGGCCCAACTGAACGAGGTGCATGCGGAGACAGGCGCAGGCTTTCACATCCCCAACAACGGGGTGCACTGGGTTGACTGGGCCCCGCCCAAACGCAGGGAGAAGGTCGAGCAGGCTTTCAATAATTGGATAGCGTCCGGCACCCGCAAGAAGAAGGCCAAGACCAAGACGCCGTTCCTGAGGGTCATGCGTGGTGACAGGTTCGATGCGGCCCGCCAGCGCTTGCTGGGTGCGGCCCTCAAGGAGAAAGACACGTTGTCCCTGCGGTACGAGATCGTTTTGCAGGGGCATCAGCGAAGACTGGATGAGTATGCAGACTTGGGGCTCACCCCCAAGGAGGATAAGAAAGCACCTCACCTGCGCTTGGCCAAGCGGGTCGACAAGGTAACGCGGGCGGTCAACATCCTGCGCCAATGGACACGCGAAGACGGAGCACTGCCACGCACATGGCACGGGGTGCTGCCCAAAGATTAACGGGGACAACTTGTCCCCATCGGTTGGTGCGCTCAGCGGGGCGGCGCACCATACCGCATATACCCTGCCCCCAAACCAAGGAGAACGAAGATGAAGTCTTGCAGAAACTGCACCAAGTCCACCCACGGGTGGGGGTACAACCCCGAGCTTAGTTGCCGTGCGTTTGATAAGCGGGTAGCACCGCCCGTATCCATGAGCACAGAGGACAACCTCAAGGCAGACGCTGACTGCCGCACATACGCCAACAACTGCCCCGCATACACACCCGAAGGAGAAACCAAATGAGTGAAACAACGTACATCGACATGACTGCGGGAATGCTCAAGCACAAGCAACCCACCTTCCACATCCTGTGCATCAACGCATTCGGGTGGCGCTCGGGTGATGACCTGCACGCCCTGATGAAGGCGATGGACAAAGAGAAGCACACCTACTGGGTGTGGTACGTGCCCGGTGAGTCGACCGCATCGTACGGTATCAACTTCTACCAACCCCAAGTCGAGGGCGCATTCGTGCTGGCCCAAGTCGAGAAGAAACAACGCAAGTAAGGAGCCCGCCATGACTGTCTTAGAAATTGACGAGCTGGCCGCACACGTATCACGCACTTGCAAGTGGGATGGCGTCGCCATCGTGGATGTGATGCTCGAAGCGCTGACCGATGCCAACTTCCACACACTACGAGAACAACTCGAAGCACACTGCAAAGAGTACTTCGACAAAGAGTAACGGGGGAACGGTTCCCCCATTAACCGTGGGCACTGCGGCTCAGTGCCTTTTCATATCAACAATCCAAGGAGTTTTCCATGTCTACATTTTCCAAGCAAGTCGCCAAGGCCGCACGTCAAACCCGTGAGGAGGCCAAACGCATGACCCTCAAAGCCAGCCTCTTGAAGCACCACGCAGTCAAAGAAGCGTTCGAGCTGATCCCGCTCAACCTGCGCAAGGATGCAACGATCGCCATGTCCAGCTTCACCAACACAGTGCTCATCAACGTGCCCCTGCTCGACCTCGACTCATTCAAAGACAAGAAGTTCACCAACCTGATCGAGCGCTTCATTGACTGGGAGGCCACGACCAATGACTACACCTACGGCACACCCAATCGGGACGTGCGCTTAGAAAAGAAGGACTACGATGACAAGGTGGGCAGCTTCACCATCAGCGTGCAGGTGATGGCCTATGTGAAACACGACAGCCCGCTGTGCCGCATCGTGACCACGGGTTACACCGAAGAAGTGGTGCGCAAAGAAGTCAAGCAGATTGTCTGCGCCTAAGCAACCAACAACGGGGACACGGTGTCCCCGTTCAACCAAGGAGAGAGAAGATGAAACAAGTATGGTTTGTGATGGACGCTGATCCAGAAGATTCAATCCCGGTGTTGTTCACCACCAAGATGGGGGCCGAGATTTACGCCCGCACGCTCTGGCCTGATGTTGACCCCAATACCCGCTATGCCCGTATCCGCTATCGCTCGGTATGGGAAGAGTCGGACATGCGCGAACACATCGCCAACGCCATTCGATCGCAGGCTTGAACCATGAGGATCGACGAGATACCCGACACGGCGCTCAATGCCGCGCCTACCCCGATACCCACCAAGGTGGTGTATGACTGGTACGCACTGTACGAAACGCTTCAATCGCAAGGGTTTGTTGTCATCGAGAGTGACCAACTACGCACCATGCCAAGCGGTGGTGTTGAGTCTGTGCTGGTTAAGATGTTCAACAGCTACCTGCGCCAGACCATAGGCATGCGCCTCAAAACCAAACGCATCAGCGCCCATCGCTGGTACTGCACCCTTTAACAACCCAAGGAAACTGAAATGACCATCGAAATGATTGAACCCACAGAGCAAAACGCATTCCCAACTCAACCCGCAACTCAACCAGCCCAAGGAGTATTCATGGACAACTTCCAAGCCCCCAACCTCGTCGGCATCATCATGCAGGCGCTCGAGTCACACATCACCGCACTTGTCGACAAGCGGTTCAACGAGCGTATGGCTGACCTGCCTACGCCAGACTTGGAGGAGCTCAAGGACGAGCTCAACGAAACCATCGACGAGAAGATGTCCGAGATCAAGGACGAGTTCAACGACATGATCGACGAGAAGATCAGCGACCACCAGTCTGAGTACGACCACGACGAGTACGACCAGTGCGTGCGCAACGTCGACGACGCTGGGCTTGATGACATCGAGGACAAGATCAGAGATGTTCTGCGCGGCTCCTCCTTCACCATCAGCCTGTAACCAAATCACCGTGGCCACTGCGGTTCAGTGGCAACCTTTCAATCCAATGGAGAATTCAAATGGCACACATGATCGACACTTTTTCCCGCGCAACCGCATCCTACGCATCCACACAACGTGAGTGGCACGGCCTTGGCCAACTCATGACCACAGGTGCAACCATCGAAGACTGGCAACGTGAGGCTGGCATGGACTACAAAGTCCAGCGCTCTGTCATCCGCTACGCTACTGAACGTGACATCGCTACACCGGATCAGTTCCGCACAGTGGACGACAAGCACGTATTGTTCCGCTCAGACACAGGCGCACCGCTGGGTGTGGTCAGTGACTCGTACAAGGTGGTGCAACCCATGGAGGTGCTCGAGTTCTTCCGTGACTGGGCCGCGCAGGGTGGGCTGACCATCGAGAGCGCGGGTGTTCTATTCGGTGGGCGTCGCTACTTCGCCACGGCCAAGCTGTCTGACGCTGTGTCCATCGATGGTGGGCGTGACACTATCGTGCCCTATGCCTTGCTGTCCACGTCTGCGGATGGTTCGCTTGCAACGGAGTGCCGATGGACTACGGTGCGCACGGTGTGCAACAACACGCTGACGATGGCACGCAAGGGTGCGGCCGCATTCAAGGTATCGCATCGCTCTGTGTTCGTGGCCGAGGACGCACGCATGGCCGTTGAGTCGGCGCATGAGGAGTTCGGTGCGTTCATGACCGCTGCGCGTTACCTGTCGACGGTGGGTATGAAGGCGGACGAGGCCGAGGACATGACCCTGCGCTTACTCATGAAGACCAACGAGGAGGTGACACGTGCATCGGCTGGGTTCAACCGCATCATGGGCCTGTTCAACGGGCAGGGCATGGGCAGCAACTTCGAAACCGCGCACGATACCGCATGGGGCTGGCTCAACGCTGTGACTGAGTACGTCGACCACCACAGCCGCACACGTAGCCCCGAGAACCGCACAGCATCCGCGCTGTGGGGCCAAGGAGAGGCGCTCAAAGCCAAGGCATTGGCGTTGGTGACAGCGTAAGAGAAAGACGGGGACATGGTGTCCCCGTTCATTTAACCAAGAAGGAGAATGAAATGAAAACGTATCAAGTAGAACTCAAGCGCACCAGTTACGTCACGATTGAGGTGGAGGCTGAGTCGCAAGATGCGGCCGAGGACGCAGCTTGGCTGGAATTGCAAACCTGTGACTACGACGACAGCGACGCAGACTGGCAACTGGAATCAATCGAGGTGAGCAAATGAAAACGATTATTCACGTCAACCAGCACGTCATCAAGGCCAACGCCAAGACGGGGGCCAACGACCCTGTGCTGACAGTCAAGGACTACAAGCGCAACAGGTACGCGCACGAAGTGAAGATACACGGGGAAAGCCGGATTGTGTACTCGGCCGACAAGCCGCTGTCATGCGGCGCACGAGTGTGGATTGAGACCCACGCAGAAGTTGAAATCGTTGAGGAGCAAGCATGAAATACAAAGGCCCACCCAAACCACTACCCACCCACATCGAGATCGTCAGCGACAAGGCTGAGCGTGTGATCTTTCTTCTGTTGGCCTTCTTCTTGGCCGTCCACCTTTACTTGGAGTGACCATGACCTCTCTTCCCTATCAACAAGCTCTTTCTGACCTACAGAAAACACTAAACGCGGCTATCAAAGAATGCGAGCGCTACGCAAGACCTGCGCACGCTGTGCGTAACTGCCCATCAGACCTGCAAAGCGAAGACCAAGCATGGCGCAAGCGTCAGAGTATCGAGTTTCAAATCCGTCAACTAACCAAAGGAGAATGACATGCCCGGAGCAACCATCTACAAAGGCCCGTCGCGCATCGACGGTGCACCCATCATCGCTGTCGCGGTATGGGACTCAAGCAACCGCAAGACAGGCAAGATGCTACAGACGTACATCCTGCGCGAGGACATCGACCCACGCGATGCCAACAAGTACGGCGAGGACTACAGCATCTGCGGTACGTGCGACCTCAAGGGCGACCCAACCTTCGACCCTGACGTCAAGCTGGCCACAGGCCGCAAGTGCTACGTGGTGCTGGGCCAAGGCCCGACCATCGTGTTCAAGACGTACAAGCGCGGCGGGTATCCCGACTACACCAACACAACCCTGCGCAAGTCTCTGGGGTTCAAAGCCATGGTGCGCATCGGTACGTACGGTGATGGCGCGGCTGTGCCCGATGAAGTGTGGGACGACCTGCTCAGCGATGCCGCTGGCCATACCGCGTATAGCCACAACGGTGGCGACCCGGCTAGATACATGGTGAGCGCTGACTCACTTGGCAAGGCAGAGGATGCATGGCGCAGCAAGTACCGCACGTTCCGCATCGTCAAGGATAGGCACGAGATCATCAAGGGCCAAGAGATCGAGTGTCCGTCTGACCGTGGCGTCAAGTGCATCGACTGCGGCCTGTGCGCAGGCACATCTGTGCAAGCCAAGAGTATCGCCATCGTTGTGCATGGCGGCGGTGCAAAATATTTTTGATAACCCCCTTGACTTCTGTCAAGTGCTAGACAAATAATCCCAATTCCAAGGAGAAAATAATGGACTGCAAGAAAACAATACCGTTCGTTCCGGTAGGTCATCCCGACTTTAAATGGACGTCAGGCGCGGACGTGCAAGCTACGTGGCGCAAGTATGGCTGGACGCCGCCCTCCGAGGGCATTACTCCGCCGCCCCCACCCCCGGTACTGGAGGAGCCACCCTTCGCACCGTTCCTGCGCCGCTTTAAGTAGGCGGTGATATGCAACGCGATATTGTCTATCAGACCCAAAACCGCCTACGCGACATAGCAAACGGCGTGAAGCACACGCCCTTGCACACATTCCAAGAATGCTGCGAAGCAGCAGGTATCGACCACCGTGTGTTCGGCCGCTTAGCCGCTAAACATCCCGATGCGCCCAAGCCCGTACTGGAACACGCAAAGACTGCGTGGAAAGCGGGGAAGAAGTACTACCGCAAGCACGAGTTCGTGCAGTGGGTTAATCAGTTTCGTCAACAAAAGGAGAAGGCAGTGCCTGATATTAAATCCGCGCTTGAGAAGGCGCTCGCACAAACAGCAAACGCATGGGCCGCAGATGATGAGGCCCACAAACAAATTCAACCACAACAGGAGAATGAAATGCCAGTTGAGCAGCAGACCGAGCGCATGAACACCAACATATCCCGTACCACGTTTGATTTTATTCGGGACAATCCGGGCCTTACCAATCAAGAAGTAACCGCCCGCCTTGCGGCGCACGGGTTCAAGGGAACCACAGTCTCATCGCTGGCCTACCAGATGCTGCGCGTGCGCCTGATCGTGGCCGATGAAGAGGGAAAGCTGACCGCCGCGGTGCGTGAGTATGCGCCCATCCAAACGAGCCAGATGCGCAAGGCGCGGAAGAAAACCAAAGCCAAGCCCGTGCAGGATGTAGCGCCAACACCACGCAAGCATATTGAGATCGTCAACACACGCACAGGGGAGGTTATCAACCCCAAGCCAGCAGGTATCGCTTCGTTGCCTGCCAAACACGTAACCACAGCGCTGTACACCACGCCTGCTGAGTGGTCAGTCGAGTCCGTGATCGGTGGCCTGAACGTACGCCAAGCCATGGCCGTATATGCAGAACTGCGCAACATATTTGGGGCGTGAAGCATGAAACTGTTTGAAGTACCAAGATACAGCCGAATCAGAGTTGGTGGAAATGCGCTGGATTTTCACCACATTGACGGGATGTACAGCTATTGCACGGACAGAAACGGCAAAGTCCACCACATTGCTGCGTGGGCTGATGTCGAAGTTCTTGGGCCTTGGGAGGATGTGGCCCAGCCAGTACCCAAAGGAGAGAGCAATGAATGAAGCAATGAAACAAGCGTGGCTGGAGATCGACCAGCTATTGGGTGAGCCTACCCGCGAGGAGCTGGACGTGTTCCTACGCGCGTGGCAGAGGGCCATACAAGCGGAGCGCGAGGAGTGTGAAACAGTTTGCGACAACTTGTATCGTGCTTGGGTGTCGACAGACGATGACGACATCAACCCGCCGGACGCGTTGGACTGCAAGAGAGCGATCCGCGCAAGGGGGCAAGCATGACCGCCATCATCGAATACATCAAAAAACTGTTCGCCCGTGTAGCGCCAGCCGCTACAGATGAACACTGCCCGTATTGCTATGGCTGCGGCTATGACAGCAGCGGATATACCTGTTCATGCATACGGGAGAAGAAATGAAAGACATCATTGAGATGGCTACGGCGGTGGGCTACCCATTGATGGTATTTGATGGAGTGCCATACGTTTCGCCTGCGCTTGAACGCTTTGCCGCCCTTGTCCGTGCTGATGAGCGTGAGGCGTGTGCAAAGGTGTGTGAAACGTACAACAAACGGCAGTGCTACAACGACGAAGACATGGCGGTAGCAAACGAATGCGCCGCCGCCATCCGAGCAAGGGGACAAGCATGAACACCGAAGACGATGAATTCAACCGCATCGAGCGTGAAGCTGCCATGCGCAAGGCCGCCGTATCCGCAACCGTTGCAAAGCGTGAGTGGGTGGGGCTTAGCCTTGCGGAGATGGACGCCATCATCGACGGCAACATGACAATCACTGACTCAAAACTGCGCGATGCCGTATACGCGGTAATGCTCGACACAATGACAACTTTAATGGAGAAGAACCATGGCTAAACTGCCGTACACATTCACGATCTGCCCTGACCAAGAGGCACCGAAGACTTTCACTGCGAGCTGTGCCGCCATGGGGCGCTTGCTTCAAGACAGCCCTGACGGAGACCTAACAATCAACCAAAAAAGATTTGGCATGTGGGACTCATGGACGGGCGGTGGGGTTGACGCTCCCATCGAAGAAAAACTACACGTGATGCTCCAAAAGGACAAGCCATGAACTGTAAATGCCATCCCGACTCGCCGTTCCACTGGGCCAGCAACCCACGCGACAGCATGTTTATGAAAGACCACACGTTCAGGGCCAAGGGTGCTGAGGGTAAAAGCGGAGCACAGATCGCCACGGATTTTGTGGACTACCAGCGCCAGCTCGGCAAAGAGGTCGGCACGATTAAAAAACTTGGATCGCGCACGAAAGAGAAAGAAAACGCACTGATTGCGTACAAGCAGTTCGGTATCTTTCTACGCGCCATGCCCCACATCAAACCGCAACTCAACAAGCACGAACTTTAATGAGAACCAACACAACGCCTTCGCTGCGCACGCTGCTTAGAGACAACCCTGACGGGCTGGATGTAGGCACAATGGCCAACTACCTTGAGCGAGAACCCGGCAACATCCGCAGGTTGCTCAGCACAATGCCTGACGCATACATCGACAGGTGGATACGCCAAACCGGGAACCCCCCAACAGCCATCTGGTGCGTTGTTGTGCCCCCAGAAAATTGCCCAAGACCAGACGCTAAACGAAAGAGAAAATCATGAACATCAAAGACGGAACCAACGGCACTGCGGCCGATGACATACAGATCAGCGGCAACCACTACAAAGACATGCCCATCCAGCCGTGGCACATCATGGAGGCAGTGCTGACCAGCGAGGAGTTCGTAGGCTTCCTCAAGGGTAACGTCATCAAGTACAGCCTGCGTGCTGGGCGCAAGGACGGCAGCGATGATGCGGGCAAGGCCAAGCACTACATGCAAAAGCTCAAAGAGTTCAGGGGGTACTGACATGGCACAGACACCTGAAGGCAAGGTTAAAGCGGCGGTGCGTAAGATGCTGGACAAGCACGGCATCTACTACTTTATGCCCCCGGGCATGGGGCTTGGGCGCTCGGGTATCCCCGACATCATCGGCTGCAAGAACGGCAAGTTTATTGCCATCGAGTGCAAGGCTGGCAAGGGCAAGACCACGGCCCTCCAAGATCGTGAGTTGGTTGCAATTTGCAACTCGGGCGGGTTCACGTTCGTGGTGAACGAGACCTGCATGGATGAACTAGAAGAAAGGTTGTTGGCATGGACAAGGTGACACAAGAGGCGTGGGAGGACACGATCGCCGCACTGAGCAAGAGCGACTCAGGACTGCGCGACCACTTCGCACAGCTCATCATGATGCTGGCCAAATGCTACGACCCCGACCTGCCCAACAAGGCAGTTTTGCTGGTCGATACTGGCGAGGCGATGCTGACGTTCTGCGTCGGCGCTGACGAGATAGAGCTGGCTGAGATGGTCGGCCAAGCAAACGAGATGGCGCAAGCGCTGACAATGCGCGACGCCCCACCCAAGGAGTTATTCAATTGAGCAAACCATTCGACCAAATCATTGTCGGTGACTTCGAGACAGCGTGGGGACGAGCCGCCCACATCAAGCTGGGGTTCTCGGCACAGACCAACGAGGAGTACGTGCGCGACCCGCGCTTCAAGGCATGGGGCATGTCGTGGAAATATCTGGGCAGTGACGACGCACCTGTATGGGTGACACGCAAGGACCTGCCTACGTTCTTCAAGACCATTGATTGGAGCCGCACCGGGTTCTTGGCACAGAACACCATGTTCGATGCGTTCATCTTGGCGCAGCACTACAACGTGCACCCCGCCTTTCTTATGGACACCCTGTCCATGGGCCGGGCACTGCGTGGGGTGGAGGCGGGCAACAGTCTTGCAAGACTGGCGCACATGCTTGGCCTGCCTGAGAAGGGCAAGGGGCTGGCCCCATCCGAGAACATACTGGACGAGCTACCCGCCGATGTGGAGGAGGTGCTGGCCGAGTACTGCTGCCACGACACGTGGTTGTGCGAACAGATATTCTTTGGGCTGGGTGGTTGGAGTTACCCGATCAAGGAGTTGCGCCTCATTGACATGACGCTCAAGATGTACACCCGCGCCGAGCTGTTGCTGGACCGCAGCATGCTGATCAATGCGCTTAGCGAAGAAGGAGAAAAACGTGCAGGACTACTTAAAAGGCTCGGCGTGGAGGAAGCTGCGCTTGCGTCGAACGATAAGTTTGCGCAAGTACTTGCTGCCATGGGCGTCACTCCCCCTACGAAAATCAGCAAGACCACTGGGAAGGAGGCGTTTGCTTTCGCAAAGAATGACGCGCTATTTCAAGCGATGCTCAACGGTGAACGTGAAGACGTTGCCCTTCTTTGTGAAGCGCGTCTACGGGTTAAGTCAACGACCGAACGTACACGAGCGCAGCGATTCCTTGACATATCGAGCAGGGGCCCGCTCCCGGTCCCGCTTAGTTACTTCGGCGCGTCTACAGGCCGCTGGACTGCTGCACGTGGGTCGGCCATCAACATGCAAAACCTCAAGCGAGGTTCGTTCTTACGCAAAGCAATCATGGCACCGGTGGGGCACCAGCTTGTCGTCGGGGACCTTTCGCAAATTGAACCGCGAGTCCTCGCGTGGCTTGCGGATTACCAAGATTTGCTCGACATCTTCCGGGCTGGCGGTGACCCTTACGCCACGTTCGGCTCTCAGATGTTCAACATACCCGGCCTTTCAAAAGAAAGTCATCCAGACCTGCGACAGTCTGCAAAGTCGGCGCTGCTCGGCTGCGGGTACGGTCTTGGCTGGGCGTCTTTCGCTTCCCAGCTTCTCGTTGGATTCCTTGGCGCTCCTCCCGTACGCTACGACTTGGCCTTTGCGAAGAAGCTCGGGGTCACAGGTGAGCAGGCGCAGAAGTTCCTTGACTGGGATGTGAACGTAGAGAAGCTGCAAGCCATACCACACACCTGCACAACCAAAGAGCTGGTGATCCACTGCCTTGCAGCCAAGGCCATCATCGACAAGTACCGCGCCACTGCCACCCCTGTAGTCTCATTTTGGGACCTAATGAGCAGCCTGATCGAGGAGTCGCTGTATACGGGTAAGGAGTACCAAGTCAAGTGCCTGACTTTCAGGAAGGGGCAGATCATGCTGCCAAGCGGGATGCCCATCAACTACCCCGGGCTAAACGTCAAGCGCACAACTGATGAAAAAACAGGCAAATCAAACAAGGAGTGGACGTATGGCGAAAACCGTATTAAACTCTACGGAGGAAAAGTAACCAACAACGTCACGCAAGGCGTAGCAAGATGCGTGATGACTGATGGGATGTTGAGAACGTCAAAGCGGTACTTCGTAGCGGGTACGGTGCATGACGAACAGATCGTGGTGGTGCCGGATGCGGACGTCGAAGAAGCGAAGACTTGGGTCTTGGCGCAAATGACTATGGAGCCGAGCTACCTGCCGGGTATACCTCTGGACGCTGACGGTGGCGCACACCGTCGTTATGGGTTAGCTAAAAACTAAGGAGAAGCATATGCAACCAATGAGAGTCCCGATCCACATGACTGTGGGTGAGCACAAGTACGGCGTCCATGTCGTCAAGTACATGCCCCGCAAGGGGGCCATGGGTGTCACCTACTACGGCAACAAATGCATCAGCGTTGCCACACACAGCAACAAGTCGCGCACACAGTTCGCCCCGCCTGACTTCAACGAGACCTTCTGGCACGAGCTCACACACGCTGTGTTGTTCGAGATGGGTAGTTCGTTGTACAAGGACGAGGTGTTTGTGACCCGCTTTGCCAAGCACTTGTCCAACGCCATCGACACAGCGGAGTTCAGATGAAAAAACCAGCATGGAGTCACAGCTCCCTCAAAGACTTCGAGGGCTGCGCCCGCAGGTATCACGAGGTCAAGGTCTTGAAGAAGTACCCCTTCACAGAGACCGAGGCAACGCGTTACGGCAATCAAGTGCACGAGGCCATCGAGCTCTACATCAGGGACAAGAAGCCGATACCGCCTGAGTACGCGCAGTTCAAGCCTGTAGTGGACGCCATGCTGAACAAACCCGGACGAGCTCTGGCCGAGTACGAGATGGCGTTGACCGTGGACTTGAAGCCCACCAACTGGAAATCGCCAGACGTGTGGGTGCGCGGTATTGCTGACATCCTGATCGTCGACGATGACAACCTGACAGCATGGGTGGGTGACTGGAAGACAGGCAACAACAAGTACCCAGACCGGGATCAGTTGGTGCTCATGTCTCTCATGGTCTTCGCCCACTTCCCCCACATCCGCAAGGTCAACAGCGCGTTGCTTTTTATCGTCAAGGAGTCTATGGTCAACATGCAGATGCAGCGTGAGCAGGCCGAGCAGTTCTGGTGGAAGTACCGTGAGCGCACCGCCCGTCTTGAAGCCTGCTTCGACAACGATGTGTGGAACCCCACACAAACACCGCTGTGCGGCTGGTGCCAAGTCACTGGCTGCGAGTTCAACCCCAAGCATTAAGGAGCCAGTCATGGCACAACCGTCCAGCAAGCGTGACTACAAGCAAGAGTACAAAGATTTCCACGGCAAGCCTGAGCAAGTCGACAACCGTGCGGAGCGCGTCAAGGCGCGACGCATCATGGAGAAGTCTGGCCAAGCCAGCAAAGGCGATGGCAAAGATGTTGACCACATCAAGCCGCTCAAGAGTGGCGGCACATCTGCCAAGAGCAACCTGCGAATGCGCAGCGTTGCCAAGAACCGCGCCAGTTCAAAATAAAACCAAGGAGAAGCGCGTGCAGATCATTGAAGACAAGGCACTGCTGTTCAGAACCCGTAACCCCGACAAGTACAGAATCATTCCCAAGCACAAGGTCATCCCTGTGCCGGGTGGTTTTGAGGTCGCGGTTTACTGGGGGCTGGACGAAGCAAGGGTGCTGCGCAATCTGGGGGTGAAGGACGTACCTTCTCCCATAATCAAACGATACAACTGGCCCGGCCGTTATAAGCCGATGGCCCACCAAGTGGAGACGGCAGCGTTTCTCACAATGAACCGCAGGGCGTTTGTGTTCAGCGAACCCGGCACCGGCAAGACGCTCAGCGCTTTGTGGGCAGCCGACTACCTGATGACGTTGGGCAAGGTCAGGCGTGTGTTGGTCCTGTGCCCTCTGTCGATCATGCACAGCGCATGGATGGGAGACATCAACTCCAGCGTGATCCACCGCTCCGCTGTGATCGCCCACCACCCTAAAGCATCGCGGCGCATTGAGCTCATCCAGCACGACTACCAGATCGTTATCGCCAACTACGAAGGTCTCAACCTGATTGCAGACGAGATCGTCAATGACGGGCGCTTTGATCTGGTGATTGTGGACGAGGCCAACGCCTACAAGATGCCGACCACGCAGCGCTGGAAGTCGCTTAACAAGATCATCGGCCCTGAGACATATCTGTGGATGATGACCGGAACTCCTGCGTCGCAGTCTCCCGTTGATGCGTACGGGCTGGCCAAGCTGGTCAACCCAGAGGGTGTGCCCAAGTTCTTCACGGCGTGGCGCGACAAGGTGATGACCAAGCTGACCATGTACAAGTGGGTGGCCAAGCCAGATGCCAAGGAGACGGTGTTCGAGGCGCTGCAACCAGCGATACGCTTTACCAAAGCGCAGTGTCTGGACCTGCCGCCAGTGATCACGATGACGCGTGACGTGCCGCTTACACCCCAGCAGGCCAAGTATTACAACCTGCTCAAAGATCAGCTACTGTTTCAAGCGGCGGGGGAGACGATCAGCGCAGTCAATGCTGGTGTGGCTGTGAGCAAGCTCTTGCAGATCAGTTGCGGCGCTGCCTACACCGACGACAAGGAGGTGGTGGAGTTCGACGCCTCGCCTCGCTTGGCGGTACTGGAGGAGGTGCTCGAGGAAACTACCCGCAAGGTCATCATCTTCGCGCTGTTCACCAGCACCATCGAGGCCATCCACCGGCACCTGCTCAAGAAGAACATCAGCGCCGACATCATTGACGGCAGCGTCAGCCCGTCCAAACGGGGGCAGATCATCCACAGGTTCCAGAACGAGCCTGACCTACGGGTGCTGGTGATGCAGCCTGCTGCTTCTGCGCACGGCATCACGCTGACTGCTGCCGACACGGTTGTGTTCTACGGCCCCCTGATGAGCGTGGAGCAATACATCCAGTGCTGCGCCCGTGCTGACCGCAAGGGGCAGGACTCCGACAAGGTGACGGTGGTGCACATTCAGGGCTCCGCCATCGAGAAGCGCATGTTCAAGGCGTTGGAAGGGAAAGTTAGCGATAACTCACTTCTTACCGACATGTTCAAGTCAGAAATAAATTTTTAAAAAGGAGTTGTGCAAGCCAAAAAACCCGTGTAAAGTGTCAAGCCTTAGACAAACAAAACAGATTTTTAGGAGAAGCAAATGTCAGAAGCAGCCATCCCCCTCGACCGACTTGCGAAGATTTATCGCAAAGTTCGGACACAGATCGCCACCCTCACGCAAGAGTACGACACGAAAGTGGAAGAACTCAAAGCTGTGCAGGATGAAGTGGCCAACGCCATGAAGGACCAGATGAAGACCATGGGGGTCACATCAGTCCGTACATCGGAAGGCACAGTCGTGCTTTCTGTCAGCACCCGCTACAACACGCAAGACTGGGACTCTTTCAAGAAGTTCGTGGTCGAGCATGACGCAGTGGACCTGCTGGAAAAGCGCATCGCCCAAGGCAACATGCGCCAATTCCTTGAAGAAAATCCGGGCGCTGTTCCGCCCGGTCTGAACTCGAGTTCCGAGTATTCAGTGTCAGTTCGTAAACCAACCAAGTGAGTACCCAAATGAGCAACATCACAATGTTCAACCCTTCCCAAGTCCCCGCCTTCGCTCGCAATGCTGAGCTGTCCGAAACAACACTGGCTCTGGCTGGTGGCTCTGGTGCCTCTGGCGTCAAGCGTGTGTCGATCAAAGGTGGCGTGTTCCGCCTGATGTCCGCAGGCAAAGAGATCGCCGCCATCGATGAGCGTCACTTGGACGTGATCATCGTCAAGGCTGCGCCCAAGGTCAGCCGTGTGTTCTACGCTGCCAGCTACGACAAAGACGCAGCCGCTGCCGCTCCTGACTGCACATCCGCTGACGGCGAGAAGCCCGACGCTGGTGTGAAGAACAAACAGTCTGCCACCTGTGCTCAGTGCGCACAGAACATCGCAGGCTCGGGCACCGGTCAAAGCCGTGCATGCCGCTACCAACAGCGTCTGGCTGTGGTGCTGGCCAACAACCCTGACGGTGACGTGATGCAAGTCACACTGCCTGCTGCGTCTATCTTCGGCAAGGAAGAGGGTGGCAAGCGCCCATTGCAGGCATACGCCCGCTACATGGCTGCACAGACCCCACCTGTCAACCTCGACACCATCGTAACCCGCATGAAGTTCGACACCAAGGCGGAGTCTCCCAAGCTGGTGTTTGAAGCTGCGCGTTGGTTGACCGATGACGAGTACGCCTCCGCCCAAGAGCAGGCCAAGTCCAGCGATGCTGCCAAGGCAGTGTCGGCTACGCCCGCCGCGTTGGATGGTGCAGCCTCCGCCCGTGCCCCGTTGGCTCTGGAAGGTAAGCGCCCCGCAGCCGCTACCGTTGCTGCCTTGCCTGAGCAAGACGAGACTGAAGAAGACGCCCCAGCGCCAGCACCCAAGGCCAAGAAAGCCAAAGCTGCCCCAGTGGCGGACGAGGGCGACGAGCCAGAAGTGCGCAAGCCTGAAGCCAAAGAGACGGCTGTGCCTGCCAAGAAGTCCAAGCTGGCTGACATCGTGGCCGATTGGGACGACGAGTAAAAAGAATCGGGGGGAAAGCGGATGCTGTGCCAGAGTCTGGTCTATTGGTGACATGACTAAAGAGTTTCAAGGGCTGTCATGAGCAATGCTTGGAACTCCGTGAGTTCGAATCTCACCAGACGCAGCGAGTACCCCCACCTAACACTATGGCCTACTCACAAAAAATCATTGATGACGTGATGAAGACTCCCAAGTCTCTGGGCAACCAGCTTGGGCGTTGGGCTATCCATCTGGACTTTCCCGTCACGAAAATTGCCTACGCCCTTGGCGTTACACGACAGACCGTTTACAACTGGTTCAACGGATCAGAAGTCTTCGTCGCGTACCGCCACCGCGTGGAAACCCTTTTAACAATAATGCAGTCCTCTAACACAGCGGACGAAGCATGGAGAAGAATATGTCACGAGTACAACCTCAAACCCTGACCGACGAAGAACTGTTGCGGCACATCTACATTTACGGCTTCGACGACGTGCCGCCTGACTGGATTCGCCAACTGTGTGCCCGCTTCGCGGCCTTACTTGACCAAGCGCAAGACGACAACAAATAAGCAAGGACAGTTATGACACCGCTGGAATTTTTAGCGGCGGTTCTGCCTGCGCCCAGTACCGGGATGTACTGCGTGGCGGAGCTATCGTCCATCAGGAAGGAGCACCAATATGAGGAATCACTGGAAGACCTGCAAGCGCCCATAGAGGCTTGGCACGCAGCAGACAAAGACGTTTACTTCGCCCTGTCCACCTTCGCAGTGGCAGGTAAGCGCACAGCAGACAACGCCCGGTTCATCCGTTCGTTGTTCATCGACATGGACGGGTACGCATCCAAGAAAGATGCCGCTACAGCACTGGGCGCTTTCCTTGAGAAGACAGGCATGGCCGCGTTGGGCAACCCCTACATCGTTGGTTCAGGTGGCGGCTTGCACGTTTACTGGCCGTTCGAGGAAGCCGTGGACATAGTGTCGTGGAAACCCGTGGCCGAGAACTTCAAGCGCTTGTGCAAACAAGAGAGCATGGCGATCGACATGACCGTGACGGCAGATGCCGCCCGTGTCTTGCGTGTGCCCGGCACGACCAACTTCAAGAAGAAGTACGCGACGCCGCGCCCCGTGCGGCTACTGGCTGCTGGGGATACGTTCAGCTTTGACGCGCTGTCCAAGCTGATCAACGACCGACTGACCGCGCCGTCATACGAGGCACCAAAGAACGTGTTCGAGTTGCCGGGCATTCGCCCATCCACAGCGCCCAGCGCCACAAGCGTCAAGCTGTTTGAGAACAACTCGACCAAGTTCAAAACGATCTGGCTGGCAACGCAGAGCGGTAATGGGTGCGGGCAGTTGGCCAACTACGTTGAGAATGCGTCCGAGGACGGCATGGAGCCGATCTGGCGTGGGCTACTGTCGATCACCCAGAAGTGTGATGACGGCAACAAGGCTGCGGCATGGTTGAGCCAGATGCACCCGTACCCACCGGAGCGCATGCACGAGAAGCTGCGCAGCATCAAGGGCCCATACCCCTGCATGAAGTTCGACTCGGAGAACCCCGGCATCTGCACAAGCTGTAAGCACTGGGGCAAGATCACCAACCCGCTGGCGCTGGGCCGTGAAGTCCGTGTGAACACAGAAGAAAAAGAAATCCCTATCAACATTCCTTCTTCCAGCGATGCGCTGCCAACCGAAAAGCGGACAGTCAAGCGCCCACCAGCGCCAAAAGGTTTTGCGTACGGCGACAAAGGCGGCGTCTACTTTGAGCGCATGGTCGAGCAGGACGATGGCACTAAGGTCAGGAAGATGGTGCCCATCCTCCCATACGACATGTTCGTGGTGGACATCCTGAATACCCAGAACGATCACTCGGTGCACATGGTGGCGTTGCGGCCGGAAGGCCCCGTCGATTTAATAATCCCACAGAAAGTTGTAGTGTCAAATATGGATACAGTCAAAGCGCTTGCGCAACAAAACATCATCGCCAGCTTCGGCCAAGGCAACGACAAGAACTTATTCGACTACGTGCGGGCTTGCGTTGAGGAAGCCAGTGCCAACAAGGTGGCCGTCAAAGTCCCCGCCAGCTACGGCTGGCAAGACGATGGTACGTACGTCTTCGCAGGGCGCATCTTCTCCAAGGACAGACCCGCCTTCACGCTGCCCATGCCGGGACTGGAGAACTTGCAATCATTTACAGAGCCTGCTGGCTCGGTCGAGAACTGGCGCAAGTTCATGAAGCTGCTGGTCGCCAAGAAGATGTACAAGCACCTTGCCGTGGTACTTGCCGGTGCCGGAGCGCCGCTCATGCGTTACACCAAGCTGTTCGGCATGACGTTCCACTGCGCTAGTACCGAATCTGGTACGGGCAAGTCGTTGGCTTTGGAAGCCGCTGCCTCTGTCTGGGGTCACCCGACACGTTACCGCACAGGCAAGAGCACATCACCTGTGGCCATGCAGCAGCGTCTGGGCTTGTTGCAAAACCACCCACTCATTACGGACGAGCTGACCAGCAAGAACCGCGACAACTTTGAGTGGCTTCCTGAGTTCCTGCTGGACATGACGCAGGGTAAAGGCAAGGAGCGTATGGAGGCTGGCTCCAACAAAGAGCGCTTGAACTTGTCTACATGGGCAACCAATGCGTTGCTTTCTTCCAACACTCACATGATCGACATCTTGACCGGAGGCCGCAAGCATGCTGCGGAAGGTGAGCTGCGCCGCCTGTTGGAGATTCTGATGGAAGACCCACTGTCGTGGGAGCCGCACGAAATCGAGATCATCAAGTCCTTACAAGACAACTACGGCGGTGCTGGCATCATGATGATCGAGTACATGGTCAACAACGAAGAGAAGTTGGAGCCGCTGGTGACCAGCACGGTGACACGCATGTATCAAGAGTTCAACGCCACCAACGACGAGCGTTTCTGGATGGCGGGCATTGGTGCAAGCGTTGCCGCAGGCATCATCTGGAGTAACCAGTACGCGGGCATCATTGACTTGCCCATGAAAGAAATCATCAAGGCTTTCCAAGATGCTGTGAAGTACATGCGCAAGGCCATGAAGGCAGGGGCCCGCGCTGCGGAAGACGTACTGAACGCCTACACCGGTGAGAACTACGGTAAGTTTGTGGTGGTCAAGCGCAGCGATGGCAGCTTGCTGGCGCAGCTTGGCGGCAACCAAGAGATCGACCAGTCGATCACCCGCACCAGCGTGGCAGGGCGCATTGAGCATGAGATCACGCCGGGCTACGTGGACTACTACATCGAAGAGACGCTGCTCAAAGCGTACTGCGCCACCATGAGCTTCGGGTACGCAGCGTTCATCAAGCAGTTGTCCGAGACCGAGGGGTTCTTTGTCGAGCGTATGAAGAAGGACATGACCTCCAAAACCAAAGGCCCACCAATGCGCGTGAACTCGTTGAAGATTCGCCGTCGTTCAGGAGAATGGGATGCTGAAGCGTTACCGCTTCCCTTGGCAGCAGCTTGAGAAGGGGCAGGCATTCTTCGTGCCTTGCCTTGACTTTAAACCGATGATTGAGCACGGACTGAAACAAGCGGTCTCAGCCCGTGTTCTGAATGCCCGGGCCGTCCCGGGCATCTATGGCGGTGCGTTTGGGGTTATGTTTTACCGCCCTGCACCCTATCTTCGATCGCCCGCTTCGTCTTGAGGAAAGCATCGGCCCGGTCCTGCTTGGCCTTCTCCAACGCGTCCAGTCGGATACGCTTTTCTTGCGCGTTCAAGTCGGTGCGCTCCTGTGTGCGGCGGATGTCTTCGTTGATGCGGCCCACCACTTGGCGGTACTGCCCTGCAACGGACGACAGCGCCAGCTCAGCTTGGTTGGCATCGCGGAACTCCATGGCCTCTTCCCGGCGACCTTCCTTAATCATCTTGTTGAGCGTGTTGCGTGTCTGCTCGGCTTCTTTGGCTTCGCGGAACACCACGTCGGAGTCACCACCGCCGTACTTCTTCTGAAACGCAGTGCCAACCAAAGGCAAGTCGGACGCACGGCTTTCAGGCTTCTCGCCCTTGCCTTCACGCTCAAACAACCCGTTAGCGGCAGCAACAGCGGCCAGCGGCAGCACGCCAAAATACCCGCGCACAATGTGCTCGATCTGGATAGGCGACAAGATTGGAACAGCCTTGCTCATCTGCTTGGCCAGCTCCGTTGTAGTGGCAAGGTAGCGCTCCTCTGTGTTCATGCCCTGCAAACGCAAAGACTCAACAGGACCGCCGGTCAGGAAGTTCTTGTTGGTCCACACCTCAAGCGCAGGCTTGGCAATCTGAGGGATGCCCATGGATGAGTAGCCGGGGATTGAACCCAAGAACAAGTCCCGAATAGCCTGCCACTGCGCTTTGCCGTCGGTCTCGGCACGCATGCTGTCCACAGCCGCCACAGCCAACGAGAAGAAGTAACCTGCTTCAAACGGGATTGGCAGCTTCAGCGGCTCGTCCACGCCGGGGATCGGCATGAAGAAGTTGGAGTACTTGTCCCGTGGGCGGGCGTTACGGAAGGTCTCGTCGTCTTCCATGGCCAAAGCGTACGCCATACCGGTGAAAGTTAACAGCAGCGCGTTGTTGTAGAACTTGCGCTTGATTTGCTGCTGCTCCTCAAACGGCATGTTGCCTCGTGCGGCTTTGACCAACACGTTCAGGCCCTGAATCTGCGCGTTGAAGAACGGGATCAAACGGCTGGCGTATTGCAGCGTTGGCGACAGTCCGCGCTTGTAGAAGTTCATTGACTCCATCGTGGCCATGTCGGCCTCGACTTCGGACAGCCCTTGGGCCTCCGCGTTCTTGAGCACTAGCGCCAGTGTGGCGGCATCGGCACGCATCGCGTACCGGTCAGCGGCAGCAAACACTTTCTCCAGTGCGCCTTGGTCTTTGCCGCTGGCAAGCTGGAGCGCCATCTTCTTCATGTCAGACATATCGCCTGCAAAGATGTTGGACTGAATCAAACCCTTTTCAATCAGCTTGGCTTGCATGTCGCTGCTACCAGTGCTCATACGCAGATACTCAGCGCCTGCCTTGAAGACAGAGGAGAAAGCGTTGGACTCCAAACCGCCGGTAAACGACGCCGCCATTGGCTCGCGCAGCAACTTGCGGGCAATGTACAAGGGGGTGCGGGTCACACCGGCACGCAGCCAATCGGCAGCAATGCCGCCAAGTTTAAAGAACCCGGGCAGCGCAAGGCTTGCGCCTTCCATGCTCTGCACGACCAGCTCCGCAGGGATGCCTTCGGCAAGCGTGCCTTTGGTGTTCACCACGATGTGGCGCTTGCCGTCGTCGTCTGGTTTGCTTGGATCGGGCTCTTGGTAGAAGCGAATGACTTTGGCATCGTCAGGACCAAAACCGGGTTTGATCGCCATCAAGTTCGAAGGCTTGCCTGTCTTTGGATCAGCTGGCCCCCTGCCTTTACCCAGCGCTTGCAGGCCGTAGGCAACACTCTTGGCGGCGTTGTTGGTCAGCGCCATATCCGTCAGCAGCAAAGTGTTGCGCTGGATGGCTTCGTTCAATGGCAGTAACTTTGTGTCGCCGCCTTTGAGTTCTGCAAGGTATGGCTGACGGCGGATGTCGCCCACGTTGAATGTGACGTTATTGTTGAAGACCAAGTCGGCGTTGCCGTCTTTGTCTACACGGTAGAAGGGGACGTAGTCGCCTTCCTTAAGCAAGTCAGCCGCTTCTTTTTTGGAGATGCGCCCGGTGCTGGCAAGGAACTCGATCATGCCCTTGTTGTACGCGCTGTACTTGCGGCGCACGTTCTCCAGCGCAGCTTTCAAGGCAGGGTTGGCATCGGCTGCGGCCAAGGCAGCGTCCAAGTCCGACTGCTTCAGCTCCATCGCACCCAAGTCTAGCTTGGGTAAGCCCTTGTTGTTGGCACGAACTGCAACCAGATATGTCTGCGCAAGGTCTGTCTTCAGTTGTGGGTTGTCCACAGGGATGTCGGCAATAGCGTCAAACACTTCCCGAGCGCTGTTCTGGTTGGAGCTGCGGTAGCCGACAAGACCTTTCTCATCCTTGTATGCCACCAACGGGCCGCTGTTCATCACAGTGAACATCTGCGCCATCTTCTGCTCAGCCTTGCGCACGTGATACATAGCCTGCGTGAAGAGCGTGTCGTCGCCAAACTTCAAGGTCTCGCGCAAACCAGCACGCATGTCCACAGCCTGCATCTCGGCCTGCAACGCAAGGTTGCTCCCCGCCTTTTCGCGCAGAGTCTTGGGCTGTGCAATGATCTTCTTCGACAGCGCTTCCAATGCGTCAGCTGGAGCCGTAGCTGCTTTGGAACGGTATGTAATATTACCGCTACCCATGGAGAACGTGCCACGATTACCAATTGCGGATTTAATCTGGTTGGGTTCAAAAACCACAAACTCCGTTTCAGGGTCAGTCAGCGAATCGGTAGCCCCCGCCAACACAATACGCCCGTCATATCCCGCAGCTTTCAACGCTTTTTGAATGTACGCGTTGCGGTCCCCTGATAGCACCGCAAGCCGCTCAATTGACGGGATCGCAGCGACCTCGTACTCTGCCGTAGCCGTGTCATACAGCTTGGAAAAACCCGGCAACTCTTTTCGCAAAGTCGCAACATCTTCTGCCGTCAATTTACCCATAAAAGGGTTTTCTATGCGCAAGAACACAGGCATGATGTTGGGCGTGTCGTCTCCGGCAAACCCCTGCGCCGTGCCCGCATCGCCAAAGTAGAAACCGTTGCCGTGATACTTCCCGCTCACAGCTTTAGCGGTGTCGGAAAAAGTGTCAAAGTCCGCGCCGGTGCCGTGATAAACCACCAGTGGCTTGCCTTGCGCGTCTACCACTTTGCTGTTGCCAAACCAGTTTTTAAACGCTTTTGTGTCTACGGGCCTGCCCTCAACGACAAACCTGCGGGCGTTGGCAATGATCTGGTTGACCTGTGCGTCAGTGACGGTATCCTTGAATCCCAAGGTGTCGCGTATCCACTTCTTCACAGTGTCGTAAATCTTGCGCATGGCGCTGCGGGTATCAGGCGCGTTGGGGTCCAGCTCGGCTTGCTCAGCCAGCGCTTCTTCCACGGCGGTGTTCTGATCCAACGACTTGATCTGCTTCATCTTGGCGTTGGCAGCTTTGCGAATAGCTGCGTTGCCGTTGTAGATGTCGGCCATAGTCTTGGCGTAGGTGTCGCCAAGGATAGACTGCAAGCCAAAGTGACCGGCAATTTCATGCACCGTGGTCAGGATCACATCGTTGACGCTGCGCAAGTTGGATGCAACCAAGTACACCTTCTTGCTCTTTGGGTCATACAGTCCGGGAATCTTGCCGGTCATGTTGTCGCGCTCTGCCTGACTGCGGATACGCGCAGGCAGCCCCGTCTCGTCAGCCACAACAATCGTCTGCGGTTTGTTTACCCAACCCGCAGTCAGTGTATCAAAGGCCTTTTGCACCTGAGCCACGCTCATGCTGGGGCCGGTTGTCTTGGAGACACGGTACAGGGCGTCTTGATCAAACTCATCAACGACGTCGGAAATACCCATATCGAAACCGCTGACCGTAGTGCCACCTTCAACAGCAGGTGCACGAAGGGATGCGTACTCCAGCATTTCCGCCTGCATCTTCGTGCCTTCGGCTTTAGCCAACAAGCGTTGTTTGATGCCCAGCTCTTCCCGAATAGTGGCAAGCCGGTCACGGGTAACCACCGGTATTCTTAATGGGTCTTTGGCTAAATCAACAGACGCTTGCAAAGCGTCGCGTTCGCTTTCTAGCGTTGCTATTTGGCTACGGTACATCGACACGTTGGAATCCACTGCTGCCAAAACTGCTGCACGTGTTTTAACGTCTTGGTCGGCAAACTCGTCGGCCAAATCTGTCGGTGTTTTTGCAGCAATCAAGCGCTCAGCAAATGCGTTGGCATCTTTCACAGCCTGCGTGGTTGTCGGCAACGCAACGGTGCGAGTCTCCACGATCGGGCGACGTGATACGCCTTTGTCGGCCTTGGTCTCGGCAGTGCCTGCGCGGAGTTTGGCAGGGGCACTGGACTCGACCTTGGTCGCCTGCGACACAGCGCCAACTGTTTTAGGAGCCAAGCGATCTACTTCTGCCTGCTGCGTGTTGACCTTCTCTTGCAGGTCACGAATCTTCTCGGCCCGTTCATCTTGTTTGGCTTTACCACGTGGCTCCTTTGCAGCCTTCATGGCAGCAAGCTGGCCTTCCATAGCGCTCAGGCGGTCCTTCGCAAAGCCGTAAGCCTGCACACGCTCAACCTCGGCATCTATCTGCTCTTGCTCCGCAACACCGGCCTTCTTACCTTTGACTGTGGTCTGCCCTGTCTTTTTGTCGGTGCGCAAGTCTTTTGTAGCAGCACCTGTGGCAACATCGACACGCTTGATGCCCAGTCGGTTTGAGCGCACCCCAGTCAGTACCTGCAACTCGCGCTTGTACCGCGCCAATGTTTTGGCCCGGTCCTTGATGGTTTCTGCGGACAGGGGTTTACCTGTCTTGGGGCTGACGGTTTGCTTCGCCAACTCCTCTTGGTTCTTGATGTTGGCTACCAGCTTGTCGATGCGCTTATCAAGGTCCTGCGTGACTTCAGGATCGCCTGACAACAGCACACGGGCACGATTCTCGGCCACCAACTTGCGTGTCTTGGCCTTTTCGTAGTTACCCAAAGACGACTGCAACGCGGACACTCTGTCGTTTCCGTCTTTTATTTTTTTGTTTAGTGCGGCTACACGGTCCGGGGATGTTTCACCCACCAGCTGTTCTTCAGCAACGGCAACTTGAATCTGCATCTCTTCGATGCCACGCTCAATGTCCTTGATGTCCGCATCAATTCGGTCTGAATCTTTGGTGGACGCACGCAGCAACTCCAGCATCTCTTGGCGCTTGGAAAAGTCAATACGCTGACCGGGCAAAGCTGCCAGTGCAGCAGTGCTTGCCTGAAATGCCTCCAGCTTTTGCTTGTCTTCGGTTGTCTTGGCATCGCGCTCGGCTTTGGACAGCGGCTCAATCTTGATACTCTCAAGCGCTGCAGCAAGCGGGGCTTCTTGTTTGGCCGTTGTTGGCTGTAAAACCTGCTGCGCACGGCCCAGTTGTTTTTCCGCAGTCTGGATGTCACGCTCAACGCCTGCAATCTGGGCGTCAATGTCGCCTGCTTCTTTATCGACCACGCCTTTGATTGACAACGCAGCAGCCAGCTCTTGCTGCGCCTGTTTGATTTCTTTTTGGTTTTTGCGGCTACGCTTCTGCGTGGCAGCGGCCTGCTCCAACGCCAACCCGGCGTTCAGTAAAGCCTGCGCGTCTTGATCCAAAACTTTCTCTTCGGCTTGCAACTGCATCTGCAAGTTTAGATCGGCGTTTAAAAACGCCAAGATTGTGTCATCAGCGCCAGCTTTGCGGCTGGCCGCAATCTGTTTCTCAATTGCTGTGATGATGCCGCGACGCGCTGTACGCAGCGCAGAAAAGTTTTGTTTTGTTACAGGTTGCTCAACGGCAGTAGCGTACGCGTTCTTGGCGGTGGCCGTCTTCTGCGCTGCTGCAACCAGTTCGGTATCCGTGCTTTGGAAAGCAGCAAGGTTGTCGGCAATCTTCTGGCCAATGTCCGCAACAGTTTGCGCAGTAAAGTCAAACTGCTGGCGAGCCTGCATGTACTCTGTTTGCAAGTCCAACAATTCAGCGTCGAGGCGGTCGTAGATTTTCTTCAGGTTTGCTTCAGCCGTGTTGAGCAAGTCCTTGGCCGTGTTGGACTCAACGCCGCGCTGCGCTTGCAGTGCTTTCTTGCGCTCTTCTAAGTTGGCAAGCTGCTTGGTGATGCCGTCGATACGCTTTTGGAACAGCCCCAGACGGGCGTGCATGCGACTGGCGGTGTCTTTGCCCATGCCCAACGCCTGACGCACAAGTTTGAGCGCGTCACTGGCCAAGTATTTCTGGAACTCTGCGGCTGTTGCAAACGCGGTGGACTTCTTTGCCGGGGCTTGCATCTCACCGGGAGCACCAAAAGTTGCTTTGCCGCCTTCTACAGTTGTCGGAGATGCGCCTCGTACCGTTTTAGGCATGAACCGTCCGGGCAGCTCTTGCTGGCCACTCTCTTGCAGTTTGCCTTCTTCCAATCGCGCCAGCTCATTTTGCAAGTCGCGGGTCATCTCGGGGGATGGGCGGCCTGTGGTTGTTGCGCGGTTAAGCCACTCGCCCGCCATGTTGAGGCGTTCTGGGCTGGCGCTGAATGCTTTGAGATTGTCGGCAATCTGCTCCAGTACCGACAGGGTTTGCGGGTCGTAGCGCTCACGTTGCGCAAAGGCGCGATCCAGTTGGCCGCGCAACATGTCGGCACTGGTTGTTTTGGGTGTGGCAACCTTTGTAGCGGTCTCACCACGTTCTGTGCCGCCGCGCCACTTCTGGCTGATGGCGTCAAGCCGAGCGTTGGTGTATGTCAGCACTTCAGGGGTTGCCCCGTACCGTGCAAGGGTGCCGAGCTCGCTTCGTACGTCCTGTTCAATCTCAGTCAGGGTTTCGGGGCGTAGGTCAGGGCGAGCAGAGCGAATCTCGTCAACTATGCTGGCAGCTACAGCCTCTTGTGCGCCTTCTTCTTTGTTGGCCACCTTTGTGAGCGCGGCTTGCCGTGCTGCTTCTGCCTCACGCTTGGCTTCCAGCGATGTTGGGAACTGGCCGAGTTGTTCTTGAATGCCTGCTGTTTCTTGGCCAAGTCCACCAATAGTGGATTCCGATGCGCGGTCTTGCAGGTCCCGAATCTGTTCTGTTAGATCACGAATTGTTTCGCGGTACTGTGCACCGCCTTGTACGTTCCGTTGCGCATAAGCAATCTCCAGCTGGCGCTGCAAGTCAGCCAACTTCTGCCCCACATTCCTGCGATCCGTTACGCCTGCAGCTTGGCCAACACGCTGTTCACCAAAGAGTTCTCCCTGCTGAATAGCTTCCCGAGGCATGGCCGCTTGGCGCTCTGTAAAGGCAATGTCCGAGTCGGTCACGCCTTGACGGCGGTCGGTGTCCAGCGCCTCGGCCTGCTCCATGAAAGCAGCCATAGGGTCGGTGGTGGGCTTGCCGACGGTCTGCGCTTGAAGTTCCGCCTGACGTGCAGCCAGCTCTTCTTTACCCATTGCCTTGAGGCGTTGGGCCACTTCTTTACGGATCAGGTTGCTCTCACTGGATGACAGACCGGGCAGCGGTGTGCGGGTCTCAATTACCAACGAGGCCTTGTACGGGTCTTGCAGCAGGTAGTCAACGTAGTCTTGCCCTGACGGCTCATACATCTGGGTACGGGCCAGCTCCATGCGCTCGGCGGCATACGCGGCAGGCACTGCGGCAACGCGGGCGCTCTCTGCTTCTTCGGCTTTACGGCGCTCAACATTGGGCACCAACGGGTCTTGGAACGCAAGGCCCGACTCTTCGTACGTCAGGTCTTCTGCGGGCGTTGTTGTTTTGCGGTCACGCACTTCACCCGTACGCTCCAGCATGTAGTCCATAGGAGACATACCTGCCACACGCTCTTGCTCCAGCGCCTGCTGGTACAGGCCGCTTTGAATTAAACGGTTTTTCTCAGGGGCCAGCGCATCCCGCTCTGCTGCATTTTTCTTCAGTTGCGCTTGTATTTCTTTGTTGTGCGCTTTGTCTTCAGCTTCGGTCAGCGAGTCTTTGGAAACACTACGAACTTGCTTTTGCAAGTCCAGCTTCTCTTGCTCAAGGGTCTTAAGCTGGTTGGCGATCTGCAACGCATATTCAGGCGTTTGCTTTTCAGCTGCTTCTTTCTCAGCGGTAATGCGTTCTTGCTCAGCGGCTTCTTTGGCTGCCACGTTGCGTTCTTCCCTATCAGCTTTTGCTGCCTGTGACTTGGCTCCGCTGCGCTCGACGGCACGACCAATGGGAGCAAGAGTGCCGCCTAGTACTGCGCCTCCGATGAAGCTGTCGATGTACTCTTTGCGGGCGTCTGCGTCTGTGATGTTCAACCCAGCTTGCAAGCGCTCCAGCACCTGTTGCGTAGCTTCGGTCACGCCTTCCCGTCCTGCGGTTACGCCTGTCTTAGCGGTGTAGTCCAAGACGGTTTTGCCCAGCGTCTGGTTGGCAAGAGCCCGCGCTTGCTCGGTTGTCAGCTTGGAGCCCACGGAGCCGAACAGTTTGCCAATACCGGGAACAAGCGCCATGGCTGCAGTGTCAAGCAGTGCTTGCGGAACGGCTGCGGCCGCAGCTTTACCGAGGCTGGCCTGCTCAAGAGTCTTGCCGGTATCTACCTGAGCGCCAAGGTTGGAAGCCGTAAACTGCCCTGCGGACGCAGCCCCTGCGCCCAGCAAACCCAAGCCCGCAGCAACCGGCACCGATACTGGCGCAGCCAAAGCGGCAAGACCTGCAGCAGCAGGGAGGGCCATGGACGGCAGCGATCCGCCAAGAAGTTCTCGGAACTTCAGGAACGGAGATTCAGCAAAACTGTCTTCGGTGGGGGTGAAGCGTGCGGCAGCTTTGGCTTGCGCGGCTTCGTATTCTTTCTGCGCTTCGGCCTCGCTCTTGAGGCCCAGTTTGCCTTTTAGCAGCTCGGCCTGTCCACCCAAACGGGTAAGCCCCGCAGAGAACGCAGCTTTACCGCCCGTGGTGTCTTGCTTGGGACCTGCTGCTACAGGTGCCCCGAACGCGTCGGGGTACATCTGCTTGGCTACAGACAGTGCCTGTTCCTTACTCTCGCCCTCTTTGACAGGAAAGAAAGCACCGTTTGGGAGTTGGATTTTGTCAGCCATAGCAGTTCTCAAATTGTGATCGGGTGGCGCGACCCCGAATGTTTAAGCGCCTGCCTATTATGGCAAAGATCAGCGCGGCAGCATAGCCCCAAACTGACCTGCGTAAGCCCCCATCGACATGGGCGGGGTCAAGCCTTCCTTACCCGCAAACGCCTTGAGGTAGTCTGCGTACGACGAGCGCACATCAAACTTGTCACCTTTGGCCAGCTTGAACGCTTCCAACGCTTTAACGGCGTCGTTTTCGTTCTTCTTCAACAACTGGTCGAACAAAATCCGATCCGGCGTGTTAAGCGTAGCGGCAATCTGCGCGGCAGACCGTGCGTTCGCCCCAATCTCGCCTGTAGCAGCAATCTTTTCGGAAGACGCAATCTTCTTGTCGGTTTCCAACGCACCTGCGGCCGCGCCAAAGATAGCTGTGACGTTCTTCTGCTTGATCCCCAAATCGGATACCAAGCCGTTGTACAGCAACTCTTGGCCTTTGAGTTTGGACTCGCGGGCGTCTTTCTCTGCCGCACGAATGTCTTTGGCGTTCATGTCGTCGCGGTTAATGCGCAGGTCGTCCAGACGATCGCGGGCCTCGGCAAACTTGGACTTAGCGGCTTCGATCTTGTCCAGACCTGCGGCATATCTCTCACTGCCAACCTGCACGCCTTTGCCCAGCGCAGCGCCAAGACCTCCGGGAGTGGACATCATGGCGGCACCTGCTTGCAGCAGTGCCAGCCCCATGTTCTTGTCGCCCATGCCTTCCAAACCTTTTTCCTGTTTGGCGAGGCGCTCTTCACGGCCTTTGTACACGTCGCCGCGCTTCTCAATATCCGCTTTGGTTGCGGCCAAGTTTTGCTCGGTCAGGTCCTTGATACCGGCAACTAGCCCGGCACGGGCGTTGCGCAACCCGCCAACTTCTTGGTCAATTGCGCCAAAGTATTTTTGCTGCAACGCGTCAATGTCGGTTGGGCCTGTACCTGCCTTTGCTGCGGCCGCAGCGCCAAGCCCTGCATCTGGAGTTGCGACGGGAGCTTTGCGGCCAGTATTGGGTTTGGGCGCGGCACCGCTGGTGCTGGCAGGTGCTGAAGACGGAGTGTTCAGTCGAGGGTCATACAACATGCCCGGACGCGTGTAGCCCGGCTCGGGCATAGTCCCGCTTCTTGCAGGAGCCCCAACGGGCGTAGTAGCTAACTGGGCAAGTTCGGCCTTACCTTCGGCTTCGCGCTCGGGGCTTCCAAACAAGTAGTTGGCAAAACTTGTTTTTTGTCGGGCGGCAAGTTCGTCTTGACGGCGCTGCGCCATTTCTTTTTCTCGCTGCGCTTTGATAGCGTCTTCTTCCCGAATACGTTGCTGATACGCTGTGTACCGTGCAGGCACCGACATAATATCTTGGACGAACTGAGACTGCGAACCATTAAAGCGCTCAACATCACCGCCGTCAGCAAACGCAATGATGCCGCCATCGGCAAAGTTCATGTCGCCTGCGGGGAGCTGGCCAATACCCATATCTTCGGGCAGTCGTTGGGGAGCCATCTCGGCCACCATCTGGTCAACCACCTTGGGCTGCTCTTGCACACCCTGTGCGCCCTGACCAGCAGAGCGCATTTCTTTGCGGCGGTTGGACTCCGACATGGCCAAAGCCATGATGTAGGGGTCGTTCTTGTGCATCTGCGCGTATTGCTGCAGTTGCTGGTCTGGCAACTTGGCCAGCGTGGAGGTAATTTTATTGACGTCGATCATGGCCTACCTCAGATTTTAGACAGGGCCAGCTCAGCCAGACCTGCTGATTTTTTCTTTACTGCTCCGCCTTTGGCCAACTTGCTTGCGCCATACAGCGCAGTGCCTGCGCCAACAAGCTGCTGTCCAATACCGGGCTGAGGTTGGTACATGGACTGTACCGTACCCATTGGCGTGCCGCGCAGGATGTTGGACATGAACTCCAGCTGCTGATACGGATAGCGTTGCTGGGCTGCAAAGTTTTGGGCTTCGGCGTTGATGAGTGCCTGTTGTTGCGCCTGTTGCTGACCACCAAACTGGTTTTGCAAACCGAGGATGTCTTTTTGCTGGCCAAACTGCTGGCCACCAAGCTGGCCCAACTGACCCGCACCAGTCATAGCTGTCTGCAAACCCTGAATGCCCAGACCCGCACCGTACTGGCGCGACTGCTCGCCCAACTGCTGCGCAGCTTGACCGTACTGAGCGCCCTGCGCTGCTTGCTGGGCTGCTTGGCTGGATGCAAATTGGCGTGAGGCCTCTTGGGCTTGTTGCGCCGACATCCCATACTGCGCTTGCAACTGAGCGGCGGTCATGCCTTGGCCTGCGCCAAACTGGCGAGACTGCTCCCGCATACGCTGCGCTTCGAGGTTTTGCTGCTGGTTGGCCAGTTGCGCTTGCATGTTCTGCCCAGCGCCAAGCTGCTGGACACCAAGGTTGGCTGCAAGGTTTTGCTGCCCCGTAGTGAGTCCGGCTTGCTGGTTGGCCAAAGCCGCTTGCATTGCTTGCTGGGCATTCATGCCCATGGCTTGGTTCTGCGCGGCTTGGTTCTGCACGTTAGCTTGCTGCTGACTGGACAGGTTGGCCAGCGATGTCTGCAATCCAATTTGGCCTGCGCCAAGTTGTTGCGTACCAATCTGCGAAGCAAGGTTTTGCTGCCCCACGGTGAGGCCTGCCTGTTGGTTGGCTTGCTGCGCCGCAAGGCGTGCTTGCTGCTCTGCGTTGAACTGTCCCTGTGCTTGTTGAAATGCGGCCTGCAGACCTGTGGCTTGGATGTCACCCTTTTGCTGCGCCAGATTACGGGCAGCTTCGGCCTCCATGATGGCTTGGCGGCTACCGCCAAACGCACCAGACTTAACCGCCGCAGCGCCGCGCTGAGTACCAGCAATGTCTGCTTGACGTTGTGCTTCGCGCTGTTGTATGCCCACAACACTTTGCATGTACGGCGACATGTACGCATCGGCCGAGCCGGGCTGTGCAAAAGATTGTGTTTCTACGCGCTCTGCGGGCCCCATCTGAAATGTTTGCAGCTGGGGGTTGTAGCCGGTTTGGGCAGCGCCCATCGTAGCTGCATCGTAGCCCTGCGAACGAACGTCGGCAGGAGCCTGCATCTGGTAGTTCTGGAGGTCCTGCGCTTGCACGCGATCCGCACCAAACTGCCCTGACTGGTACTGGCCGGGCGCTTGGAACTGGTTTTGAAACTCACCAGACTGGTAAGGGTCGAAGCCGTAGTATTGGTTTTGGAACTGGCCGGGGTTGTAGCCTGTATTCAACGCACGCTGCGACGCAGCCGCCATCAAGCCGCTGGCCATCCCCAATTGGGGAGAAGTCTGCAAGTTGCCTGCGCCTTCATAAGCCTTCGTCTGCAGTGGGTCCTGTCCGGCAACTACTTTGCTGGGGTCAAAACCTACTTGCTTACCCGACGCATCCTTGATGCCGCCAAAAGATTGGAATGGGTTTTTGTTGATGTCAGTCACAGCTTCAGTGAGGCCCAACTGTTTCTGCGCTGTAGGTTTGGCCCACTCAGGCAGGTCAACAACTTGGGTACTTGTACCGCCGCCACCCCCGCCACTACCC
>Ga0247723_1000155_pt1 | contig 43180 bp, 52 predicted proteins | sample MSEWelMarce5H_FC_FD_189079 | JGI IMG/M metagenome (GOLD analysis project Ga0247723, IMG submission 189079) | Subsurface sediment microbial communities from gas well in West Virginia, United States - MSEEL Well Study Marcellus 5H_FC | ecosystem: Environmental > Terrestrial > Deep subsurface >...
GTGTAAGATGAACTAGTACTAAAATGTAATATAGATGTAATAGCGTAGGGCTTAAATATGAAATAGATGTGACAGCTTAGGGTTCCCGGTAATAAACCAAGCCTAGCCCGACCATTGGGAATTCATTTTGCCTGACTGGGTAGGTCATCCGTATATGCGTGACCAATCTCATTGCGTTTCAATTCAATTCGTATATATGTATGTGTGACTACCTATCCTTGAGAGCATAGGATTCCTCCCTGTGCTGTCTGTCACTTTACCTGTGATGCATTACACCTGCCAATCCCATTGCAGGAAATTCCTTTGAATGTTTTTGAATTTGTTTTACCTCTCCTGTTCCTGTATGTTATTATATACCTTATACGTATATATGCGTATATATATGTAATGACGTTACCTGTCATTGCTAAAGTCCTTAGCTGTCCTTTACTAAATTACTTAGCTGAGACTGTCAGGTTGATGTGGCACATCTGCCATACAAATGTTAAAGCCTTAGCAAATACCTGTATTGATTTTCAATGCGTTACAACTTAATTGTTAAAGTTTGCCTGAATATTTGGATTGTGTGTGTTTACAATCTTATGTTTGCATTGTCAATCACGATAACGATTGATTAGTTCTTTTCAGCATTGCCTCCGCACACCTCACCTCACTAAGTGACTTAGTCCCTGCGGAACATTTGGTAACGATACGAGCATGAAGAATGCCAAGTTACCTGAGGTTAACTTCCTCAGCAGGTACACACACCTTGCCTCACTAAGCAACTTAGTCCCTGTGTACTTTCAAATCAGTTCCTTCGTGGTATCATAAGACTACGATTGTATATAATGCGTCAAACCTGTGCTTCGTTACAGTTAGGATGTTGGGATGAACAGCCGAAGGGACTCATCTACTGCATGGACCATTAGTGTATTGACCTGTCTACACCTACTCCATAACGCATAAGTAAAAGATATCTACAGGTATGCTTCCTGTACTGACGAGTCACAGCATGACGAAATATCAAACACACACAAATGAAAGAAACAACAACATTTTGCAAAGAAATGTCAGAGAATTTTAATTCTCTTAATGAATTAATAGAAGAATTGAAATATCCTAATTTATACTTATTAAAAAGAAAAACTGAAACTTCTATTTTGTCTGAATTAATGATAGAAATCAATAGATGCTATAATTTGACAGCAGATAGGAGAGACGAAGTAACTAACTAAAAAAAACAATCAACATGGGAAAGTTTATGTTAACAAGATTCTCAACTAAGTGTGCAGAGACAGGTAAGAGGATAGACAAGGGAGAGTATATATACCTTGACTGTGAGACAAAGAATGCATATTCTCTAGAGTCCAGCAGGTATGCTCAAGAGAGAGCAAACACATCTGAGGCAGACTACATCATTGCACAGGAGAATGCATACTACCAAAGGCTTTATTCAAATTTCTAATCAATAAAAAAAACAACATGAAAAAGTTAATCAACACAGTTCCTGTCCTGTTCCTGACAATCATCGTAGCATTTGACCTTACACAAATCATCTGTTACACATTCTTCCCTAAGTCAATCGTATCACAATCAATTCAATCATTAATCAATTCAATCTAATCAACATGAGAAAAGCAATCTGCCTAGCATCCGCAATCTTTTATTTCTTCGCATCGTTCGTCATCCCTTACATGTTCCTAGCATTCACAGAGCCGACAGGAGCAAACCTGACCTGTATGTGTATGCTATTTTTAATGTCAGTATTAGGATGCTACGGATACGGAAGTACCTACATGGAAATTAAAAATAAGAACAATTAGTGTTTGTAAACATTCAATCATCAATCAATCAAATCAATATGAAAAAGTCAACAAGAAAGTTCGCAGTAATTAATCGTCAAAGGTCTAACGACAAGTTCATTCTACCTATGAATTTAGATGCCTTAAGGCATATCCTGTCACTAGATTCTGAAGTAGGTGAAGACATATGCCTAGAGCAAATTAACATAGGATATAGCTCTAGTGATTCATACAAACCACTACTAAGGATGGCAAAAAACACTAGATGGACTGATGTATTAACAGTTAGGAACAGAGAGAACTACAGCTACTACGGAAGCTATAGGTATATGAGACTGATAGACGTAGACGTAAAAATTACTGAGAGACTGTTTGAATGGATGCAAAGTTACACAAACCTTAAATGGATTGAAGAAGACAACAAGCAGTTCATACTTGTTGATGAGTCCATGATTCCTGAAGGGATGACAGAGTCATTTGTAAAAAAGAACAAGCTAGTAGGTAAGGATGACACACAGGAGATATATGGTGATGCATCAATCATGTCCTACCACTACTCTCAATGGCATCCTGAAGTTGAGAAGCAGTTCACCAAGTTGATGGACAGTACAGAAGGAGCAGTGAACTTTGGCTTTGAGGCAGAGAAGGTACACGAGGAACTTGCTGAGGACGGAATTGCAATGAAGTTAGCACACGAGACAGGATACAAGAAAGAGTATGACGGAAGTCTTGGTAGTGAAGGATTTGAACTTATCTCTCCTGTCCTACCACTATTCAATCAGCAGGTAATTGATGAGTCAATATCTCCTGTGAGAGAGCTACTTAATGCAGACACAAACGACAGATGCGGAGGACACATCAACATATCTAAGAACGGATTTAATTCAAGGGACATACTCAAGGCAGTGAAAGGAAGTCTTCCAATCCTGTACATGATATACGAAAAGAGAATGGGAAACAGGTACTGCGAGGCAAAGAAGTTCAGCACATATCTCAGAAGACCACAGAAGTACTCTGCCTGTTATCTTAAGAACAATAGCATACTTGAGGTCAGATTGTTCCCTGCAATTAAAAATACATCTGTACTACAGAACAGGATTGAACTTATGAGAATGATAATGGGAGAGCTGTACGGAAAGTCTGCAATCAAGGTACTTCTTGAACTTGCCAATCCAACAACAAACCTTCATAACTTCATCCTGAACAGACTACTTAACGGAAGCAGAGACAAGATGATAAACAAGATAAAGATGTTTGTTGACCTGTCAGAGAGATACGGATGCGGAAAGATTTCAATGCCCACTAAGAAAAAGATAAACAAGTTGATGCAGTCAGAGATATTCAACATACCTGTCCCTGTAGCACAGGTCACACAGGTAGTTCCTGAAGTAGAACAGGAGACTGTACAGACTACAGACGAGAATATCAATGTATCATTGGAAAGTCCTACAGATGCATACGACAGTCACTATACAGCGTACATGAATTCAAACGACTACCTGTTTCAATCTACAGACAATGAAGTTAGAGATGCATTCGTAACTGTTGATGAGGCAGTAACAACATACAATGCTGGACTTCCTCCAAACGAATTGTTCTCGGCAATACTAGACAGGTCAATATCATCACAATGTCACATTCAAAGAGAAGTAGGTCAGGAGCATTTTGATAGACTTATTAGAGAGTTTACTTGGAGGTTTAATGACACAAGACAAGATAACACGTCTGATGAGAGGGTAAAACGTACAAGTATTGTTATGTCACTTAAGACTTTCTTTATAGCTAAATACTTCCTGACACGTATTGACATATCGTCCTTATGCAAAAGGATACAGGGGATTGTAAGAGTAGGAGATGAATATGTTTTCTACCTAATCAATAGAGACGAGAACGGAAATGTTGTAGGTATGTTCGGTGAGAGGGGAGAAGGCATTCAGTGGAAGATTGAAAAGAGACAGGCAGAGAATTCGTACAGACTCTTTAAACTTAACACCATTAGTATAGATTGATGATTGATGTAGGGGATGAGGACATCCAATACTCCCCTACTTTTTTTTGTCAAACAAGATTTATTTATTAACTTTGCATTCACCAAAATATCAAACCATATGTGTACATTCTTCGTAAAAAAACCAAATCAGAGAATCAACAAAGAGCATTTCGTAAACATCATAGACAACAATCCGCAGGGCTTTGGATTCGTCTATACCACAGGAACTAAATTGATGATAGTTAAGTCACCTTCACCTGATGCTGAAGTCATGTGGAAGAAGTTCTGTGACGCAGAGAGCAAGTTCCCTAAGTCACATTTCATCGGTCATGGCAGGATTGCTACAGGCAGTAAGTTGACAAATGAGAATACCCATCCGTTTCTTGTCAACAAGGGACTAGCAATAGTACATAACGGAATCCTTAGAGACTTTCCATCTACTGCACAGAAGTCTGACACAGTACAGTATATTGAGCAGGTACTTAGAAAGATGCCTACGGACTTCTACAAGAACAGGTCAATCATGGACATGGTAGGCAGAGACATATCAAGCAGTAAGTTTGCAATGCTTACTGTAGAGAACAAGGTATATGTAGTCAATCGTCACCTATGTGTAATTGATGGTGTGTCAGGTGTGCTGTTCAGCAACAGCAACTTTAGAGCTACAGAGTACTTTGATTATGGAGGCAAGAAGGTAGCTAAAGTTGACTTCGGTAAAAAGAACAAGTCATACCAATATCAGAATTCAACTATACACAAGCAAAGTGAGATAGGATTTCATGTTGACTCTGAATCATGCGAGATTCAAGAAAATACCTTCAGCGACTGGATACATTGTGAAGACTGCAAAGACTGGGTAAAGAAGCATGAGTTTAGCTACGAATGGGGTGTATGTAATAAGTGTGAGGACGAATACGGACTTAAGGATACAAAGAACGGATACAAGACAGTACAAGGTAAGTACGAAAGCGAATTGAATTACTGCGATGACTGTGGCATGAACGTAGCATCTCATTCATATGAGGATTGGAGGATATGTGACCTATGCATAGGCAACTACAAGAAAGAAGACAGCAATCAGGGACTTCCCTTCTAAAACTAGGTGTTTGATATGTATGGTACGGAGGCAAGGTTTCGTCCTGCCTCCTCTTTTTCTTAACAATAAAAATATAAAGTATGGCAATGTCAATACAAGGACAGGAACTATTCACATCAGCACTATCTAGAATAGTCGTAGATGTAGCTATTCAAAACAATCCTGAATATAATAAATTCATGGATGGTATTATCTCATCTCTCATAACTATGGCTAAGGTTGAGGACATGATTGATGAGCATGACATACCAATAATAATAAATATAATTAACAACAGGGCTAAGGAAATGCTTACCATAATTAATATGGAAGGAGAGAACATCAGTGACGACATTGATGACATTATAAACAGAGCACTAAATTCAGATAACTAAAAAAACAATTCCTCATCAAATCAAATAAAAATGAAAGTATTCAGAATCAACACAACAGCCTACGAAGAGCAAGACTTCTATCTAATGACCACGCTTAGTCCTTCACAAATCAAAATCGTTATTGAGCCAATGGTTCACAACGAAAGGATTAACGATGAGTTCTTTGAGAATGACGAGTACGTACTTGAACTAAGGAAAAGGTTCCCAATGGAAGAGGTTATACTATACACAGACTTTCAAACACTAACCTTCTAAATCAAATAAAAATGACAGAGATAAAAATGCAAGAGCATTCTTAAGTAGCAATGGTTACTATACTGAAAATCTTTAATGTATTGATGACCTAATGCAAAACTACGATTCAATTGATAAAATTTACATCTAAAAAAAACAAACATGAAAACAAACACAACAGAAACAGAACTTAACTTGTCATCATTTACAGACCTTACACCATACGAAAGGCAGATATTTATTGCTGAGCTATACCATAATGCTTGGTATTCTCAGGATAGATACGAATATCTTTATGACCTATTTAATAACTGGAGAAGCAATCCAGTGAAGGAAAAGAAGTTCTTTGGAGAGACAGATAACAATATAAATGACATAACGTATGAGAAGTAATCCTAAATTTTATTGCACAAGATGTAGTGGTGACGGGGGTTGGATGGATTTTGATTCAATAGAGAACATAGAAGTATACTATGAATGTCCTGACTGTAATAGTACAGGTATGCTAAAAAATAAAACTATAAAAGATGAGCACACAGAAGGAGACGGAAGTATTAAATACAATGCTAAGAATAATGTCAACACTATTCATGGAGGTTGACGAAGTACATGATGGAAATCCTTTGGTAAAAAAAGTAAGGATGTCTCAGATATCTGTCATGCTTGGTTGTATTACAGAGTTAAGCAACTTTAATAAGGAGCAAGTAATTGAATCTTTTAATTCAATATTTAAGGAGTGTGTCAGTGACTTCTCACGAGAAAAGAGGGTATCTGATGGGGACGACTTATTAAATAAAATACTTAACAATGAAAAAGAAGACTAAGATATTGGTTGACTTAATAATACTTATTGTTATGTCTTGGCTTGTGTACGATAAGGACATACCAATAATTGATAACATAGCTATGTCAGTTCCGTTTATATTTATTTATGGGTTAATGTACTTAATACTAAGATGATTATGGAAGATTTATACTTTGAGAAAAACGAAAATATAGTAAGAAGAGCAAGACAGACACTGAAGAAGATATTTTTGTACAGTGGTTCTGAAGATGTTAGCGAATATAATATCAAGAGATGCCTTGATGAACTTGGTGTACTGTGTGATATAGTTGAAAGAAACAGAGTTATAAAAAATGAAATATTAAATATTCAAAATCCTGTTACAAACATAATCAACAATGCAATACAGATAGTAGAAAGGGTATCTTCTCAAGAGAAGAAAAAACTTAATTCTATTGAAGAGTTCTTTGAGAAGTATAAGAAGGACAACAGCATCAAAGATGTAGACTTCGGTCTTGCTGGATTCTATAAAAAAAGAAAGAAAGAATGTGTGTATAACAGGGCTATGTTCTCAAGACTTGCCTCATTAAGAGGGTATCCTCAACGTGAGATATCAAGGATACTTAAGATTGAGAGGAGTGTTGTTTCTCACTATTTACATTATTATAAAATACCAAATTTTGTACATGAAGAATCTAATTCAAAATATATCAGACGAGTTGACTACAGAATGTAGTCGGCTCAACAAGAGGTGTATAATTACAATTGTAGACCTTGATAAGTCATCCCATTCAAAGATGATTTCATTTGTATCCGAGAAGATATCTAAAATGTTTGATATAAATCTACCAAACATAAAGAACTGGAAGAAAACAACAAACGAAAGAAATGCCAAAAAGATGATAGTTTTCTTACTTGTTAATAGGCTATCTATCCCTATCAAGGATGTAGCTATGCATCTCGGAATCTCATCTCAGTCAATTTCATATATGTCACTAAATCCATTCGGTGTATATAAGATTGAAAATTATGAAAATATTGTCTATGAAATAGAGGATGAGCTAAAAGAAAGACTATATTTGTCGCCTTAAATTTAGTTATATGAAAGATGATTCTTTAGAGAGAGAGGTATTAATTAATAAGATAAATAAACTATATGCAGAGATTGAGAGATTAACTAAAGAGTTAAGAAAACTTGTACTAAACATTAGATAATGTGTTGTATATGACATTAATACGTACGTATTTGTGTATTATATGACCTATAAAACCAATCATCATGGAAAAAAGCTACTACGCAATCATACCTGCATCAGTTAGGTATGACAACAGGCTGTGCCCTAACGCAAAACTTCTATATGGAGAGATAACTGCCCTATGTAATGAGAAGGGATACTGCTGGGCAACAAATTCATATTTCAGTGGACTATATGGTGTATCAAACAGGTCTGTAGTTAACTGGGTTAATTCACTTGAACTATGTGGTCATATATCAATAAACTATGACCACTATACCATGTCTGGTGGCGGTGTGTCAAATAGCAACTATACAAGGAGGTTTATTATGCTATCTGGAGATATGCCAGACGGAAGGGTAAGTGTGAAAAAATCTTCCAAAGGGGGTGAAATTAATTACTAGCTATGTGAAATAAACTTCATGGGGGTATTGAAAAAATCTTCATGGGGGTATGAAAAAATCTTCATGGGGGTATGAAAAAAACTTCACACATAATAATACAAGTAATAGTACAGTATAATAATACAAGTAATAATAAAATATAAACTATAAATAGTACTATAATGAACAGCGAAAATAAGTTACCTATATATGTCTCTGTGTATCAGAACAAGAGTTCTGTAGATTCTCCTAATAATGTATCACTTGAGTATGTGCTAAATTGGATAAAGGTAGGCAGGTGGTCTAAACAGGTAGACTCAGTAAGAGCTACAGGAGAAGGTAAAGGTGACCTTCCATGTGTAACATGGGCTGGAATATTTCATAGTGGGAATAGAAATGAGACTGGTATATCTGAGTTCTCAGGATTTGCTCCTATGGACTTTGATATGAAGGAGTTTGATGAGTCTGACATAGTTGAGCAAATTTCAAGCCTTAAGGAAGACCCACACGTATATGCTATATGGAGGTCTGCTTCAGGTAAGGGAGTTCATGCACTGATGAAGATACATTCCAGTGAGAACTATAGAGCTCACTATAGGGCTATAATAAAGAACTATCCAAGTATAGATGAGAAGTGTAGTAATATATCAAGGATACTATTTATAAGCCATGACCCTGAGCTATATGTAAACGAAGATGCTCTTGACTTTACTGAGCTAATTGCTGAGGAGATATTATCACTGTCTTCTATGCCAACTAAGGCTGACAAGACAGACTTTAGAAAGCTAGAGTTAGTATGTAATATGTTTCTTAATGCTCAGGTTGGGGAACGTAACGACAAGATGTTAAGGGCATCTAGACTTCTTGGTGGTTTTATTACAGGAGGAATCATTCAGGAGGACATAGGAAGGTCTGCACTACTTGGTGCACTTGAGCACAGGAGATATGAGTTAGGCGAGGAGGACTACAGGTCTGCAATTAAGACTATGGACAATGGAATTACTCATGGTAAACTTTCCCCTATCCATGAGATTCAGGACGAGTTCCTTAAGATATCACTGGCAGAAGCAATAAAGGAGGAGGACATACTAAAGTTCACACAAAGTGAAGAGGAAGGACTAGACTTCTTGATGAAGTATAAGAGAGGTGAGTTTGACAGGGGATTAGATACAGGATATCCTGAGTTTGACCCACACTTTAAGTTTATAAAGAAGGCACTTACGGTTGTTCTTGGTCATGGACATAGCGGTAAGACATCTTTTGCACTATGGATGTGTATCTTATCTGCCAAGTCTCATGGTTGGAAGTGGGCAATATATTGTGGAGAGAATTCAGTTGAATCTGTTAGACTTATTCTAAACCAATATAACATGGGTAAGAGAGTTGAGGACGCATCTTTTATGGAGATTCAGAAATCAAACAGATGGGTAAGTAATAAGTTCGTAATACTAAAGAACGAAGATTTACTTGAGCCTATTCAGGTGTTAGACTTAATTGATAAGGTAAGGTCTGTATATTCAATTGATGCCTGCCTTATAGACCCATTTAATTATTTAAAACTTGCAGGTAAGGAAAGATACAATTCAGTCATAGAGGCATATACATTATTCAGAAATTACTGTCTTAGGACAGGTATAAACCTGTGGTTAGCTGCACATACAAATACAGAAGCTCAGAGGGAAGATAAGATGCCTACGGCTGCACAGGCAGAGATGGGTTCTATGTTATTTAATAAGGCTGACCAGTTCCTCTGTGTTCATAGAACTACTTGGGAGGATGACGACCACACGATAAGGAACAATGCCTGTCAGGTATATGTAGCCAAGACAGACAGAGACCAGCTGTATGGATTGATAAAGGGTAAGTATAAGGAGCCTATTGAACTTAGGTATACAAGGATTGGATTTACAGATAAACATAATATGTTTCCTTACGTAAGCCACAACGACCAACAGACTAAAATATTGTTCTAAGTTTAGTTGTTTGTATACAAAATATATTTATCTTTGTTAAAATTAAAACATGAAAAAATTGCTACAGTCGTATTACCCTGTTTTGTGGGGGTACAAGCCAAAAGGTATGTGCCCAGTACAATCTGAGGGTTATTTTATGGGTTATTACTTTTATTTCAGTGCTAGGTTTGATAAGATTTCAATTGACTTCGCTAATTCAAATCAAGATTGGTGGGATGGCAAGATAGTGTTCTATACCATCCTAAAGGATACTTATGGTATGTATGATGCTGGATACTATCCATTGAATAAATGCACCAATTTAATATATAAGGGTTTCTTTCTTTTTATGATATATAAAATATTTAAAATAAAACTATGACTGTTACATATAAGAATAGATACAATGACAGCATTGAATTTAATGAAGTTGAAGATGGAAAGGTATTAATGAAAGGTTCAAAATTTTTAAGATTTGGTTTTGATGAATATCCTACAGAGGTTAATATGGTAGACCCATCAGGAGGACCTTACATTGCACTAGGTAGTAATTTAAAATTGTTTTTTGAAGATGAAATAGATAGATTCGTATCTGAAATAAAGATACTTGATGGAGATGCAAAACACTTTGGAGATAATGTTGACGTATTATTTACATTAAAAAATAACTAATAATGATTATTTCTTTGTCTGGGTACGCTAAGTCTGGTAAGGATACAGCTGCCGAAATAATAGCATTAAACTATTCTCAGTTTAAGATTAAAAAGTTCTCTGGTAAGCTAAAGCAGGTTGCAAGTATATTGACAGGTATACCGGCAGAACTGTTTGAAAATCAAAATGTAAAAGATAGGTATATAAGTGGTTGGGACATGACAGCAAGAGAACTACTTCAAAGACTTGGAACAGATGCAGTTAGGGATAACTTGCATCAAGACGCTTGGGTAATGTCTTTATTTGCTGATTATCATCAAAATGATAGTTGGATTATTACGGACTGTAGGTTCCCTAACGAGTACGACTACGTAAAAAAGTTTGGAGGAGTTACAATTAAAATTGTAAGATATGGTGTGGACGCAGTTAATTCACACACATCTGAGACTGCACTTGACTCATACGAGTTTGATGAAGTTATATACAACAATGGTTCTATAACAGAATTTAGGGAGAAAGTTATTGAAGTAATAAATAAATACATAAACAATGACAGCGACATTTTATTTTAACATGGATGACCCTGATGATGCAATGGCTCATTTAAGGGTAACAAAGTCTAGAGAGATGGCTTTAGTTATATGGGAACTTGTTCATAATTCAAGAATGACATTATTGAATCATGTCAGTAATGAACTTGAAAGAAATAAAGACCTAACACATTATGATGCTGTAAATTTAGTTTTTTATAGAATTAATGAAATACTTGAAGAACAGGGTATAAAAATTGACGAATTAATTAATTAATATGGACATCAGAAGACTTGGAATGGAGTTCGCATCTCTATGTAATCTCATGAAGGCTGCATCTTTATATGCAGAGTCAATACGCTCAACAAACGTATCATTTGAGTACAAGAACGTATGCAGTAATGTAATAAAGAATCAACAGTTCTTAGAAAGAAAGCTAAAGTCTGTGACACAAGACGCAAGTAAGCTAATTGATAATGAGATGGATGACGATAAGATTCACTATATATCGGAAACCGTATTACTTATGAGTGCAGTAAATACAGATTCTTGTAAAGAGATATTTGAAACATTAAAAAAACATATAGAAGAAGAGTAAAATATATTTGGTTGTATTCAAACAATTTATTAATTTAGCACAAAATCAACAACATGAAAAATTTATTTAAAGCACTTGCAAACTTTCAGCAAGAGGTTCCAGTAATTCACAAGGGTGCGACAGGGTACGGATATTCGTACGCAGACCTACCTGCAATCTTTGATAAGATTAATCCACTGATGAAGAAGCACGGACTCGGATTTATCCAACCACTAAACGGAGACTCACTTGAGACTGTGGTGTTCCATATAGATAGCGGAGAATCAATTACGTCTACGGTAACTATACCTTCATCTGTACAGCTAAAGGGTATGAACGACTTTCAGGTTCTTGGTTCTGCAATAACATATTTAAGGAGGTACGCCCTATCTTCAATGTTAGGACTGGTAACAGACAAGGACACAGATGCGTCTGGAGTTCAAGTTTCGGAGTCAAGGACTTCTGCTAAGACCACAGCTCCTGCTACACCTACTCCTATAACAAATAAAAACTTTTTCTAATGGTAGATTTAAATCAAAGACCACTGTCTTTCAGCTCTCTATCTCAGTTTGATATATCTCCTGTACATTATATAAATTATATAACTAAGAAGAGGCAGGCTACTCCACAGATGATGCTTGGCTCACTTGTACACTCTATGATTCTAGAGCCTGAAACTGTTGACTCTGAGTATATTATATGTCCTAAGTTTGATATGAGGAAGAAGGAGGACAAGGAGGCAAAGGCATTATTTGAGTCAGATAATGAAGGCAAATCTATAGTAGACCAAGACACTTGGGATACGGCAAAGGACATATCTTCTTCCGTATATGACTCTCCTATGGCTGTAAATATATTATCAAAGCTCAGTATGAGGGAGTCTAAGTTTGTATTTGAGAATGACGGACTACCTGTAACTGGATATATTGATGGGGTAGGCAAGAACAATGACATACCGTTTATACTTGAAGTAAAGACATCACTAACAGCAAGCCCATCAGAAGTTATTAAAGACTTTTATAATAAGAAGTACTACATACAGGCAGGAATATATAGGACTGCACTTATGGAGATGGGAATATCAGACAAGGCTCCTGTAATATATCTTGTAGTAGAGAACAGAGCACCTCATATTGTAAGTATGTTTATGGCTAGTGAAGAATATGTACAGCATGGAGTTAAAGAGTTTAATAGATTGGTATCAGAATTTAAAGACTGGAAAAATAATGGCTTTAACACATCTGGTTACTCTAAGACTGGCTCTGAGGAACTGTATGAACTTGGACTTCCTAGTTGGGTAAGATAAATATACATAGTACATTTAATAAATTTAATAAATAGGTTCGCTGTTTGCGAACAACGAACAAATATGAAAACACCTAAAGAAAAAGCTATTGAGCTTACGGACCAGTTCTATCAACATTTTCCATTAAAGTTATATGTTAAGACTACAGATGGGCAAACATCTTGGGATTACGACAGCTGGAAGGAAGCTAAAAAATGTTCAATTCATACTGCAGATGAAATATTACTTCTAGTTGATGGTGTAATGCAGGGTTGGCTTGATGCTGATATTATAGCATACTGGAAACAGGTAAAAATAGAAATAAAAAAACTATGAACTATGGCACAACAAACAGCAGTAGAATGGTTAATCAATTATTGTGAACGTGAAAATTGGAGTCTACCCTATGATATAGAAGAAATAGCAAAAGCAATGGAGAAAAAGCAGATAATAGATGCTTATACGTGGATGAAGTTGAATGATACACAAGAAAATTCAGAGAAATATTTTGGTTACACAAATGAAGATATGTTAAATGAATACTATAGCAAAATATATAAAAATAACATAACATGAATATACTTATTATAATTCTTTTAATTGGTGCCTTAATAACTGGTAATATCATATATAATGCACCTATATATGACGAAGTAAATGACAGATTTATATATAAAAAGAAGTCAAATAGCAAAAAAAACATTTCGTAATGTCGCCATATAGTACTAGTTTTGTAAACAACAAAACAATAAACCGTATAAGATGGCAAGGTATGACGAACTTAAGATACCTGTCGCTTGGTTGCCGGACTCCATTCAAGAAGAAGATTGGTGGGATGATGGGATATCAATCTGGCAGACAAAAGATTTAAACAATGAGTATGACCTATACATATTCAATGCGTCAAGGCAGATGTTTTTACACGACTATGTATATGACTTGGAAGAATCTCCGGATAGGGTATTCGGGGTTATTATGGTACCTAGATTTATTGGTAGAGTAAAACAGAACTTTGATGACTCTCTTGTATGTTACTCAAAACCAAATACTATTCTATATAAAATTAGAGTAAAGATTGTGGGTGGTCTACTTGACAGCATAAAGATATTAGGTATTAAAGACTATAAAACTGAAATATAATGGCAAAGGAAGGATTTACTCAAGATACATTAAGGAATAAATTTCCTAACGTATATGACGCTATGATGGACATGAAGCAGAACAGGGCACCAGATGGATACTATAATACATATGTCAACTTCTTTAGGAACTACCGTTCAGCAAACGGTAAGCCAAGAAAGGTATCTCTTCAGGCTATAATTGAGTACCTTGAGGCAAATGGGAAAACTTTTTCAATTACAATTAAATAAACAACTATGGCAGAAACAAAAAACACGATTTCAATCTTTAAGAACGAAGAGAAGAAGTCAGAAAAAAGTCCAGACTATTCAGGTAACGTAGAGATTAATGGAGAGAAGTTCCGTGTAGCTCTATGGGTAAAGCAGGCTAAGAACGGAAAGGCTTACTTAGGTGGTCTTGTTAGTGAAGAAACTCTAAAGCCAGCAGCACCAAAACAGGAGGTGGCAAGCAAGAGCTATGCAACAGACCTCCCTTTTTAATTAAGAAGTATCCACTAGTAAAGAAACTTATAGATGAATTGGGATTAGTCGAAATAAGGGAAGGGGATTAATTCCCCTCCCTATTTTATATGAAATTAATTAAACAGTTTTTTATACAAGAAATACCAAACTACTACGTAATAGGTAAAAAGAAGAGATACACATCTATGAATCTTTTCTATTCTAATACTCACTGGTCTATAAGAAAGGGTATAGTTGATAGAGCTAAGTCTACCCTAAAAGAACACATAGATACTTCTGTACTTAATTCAAAAGCAAATAGTATACATATTGTATATACGTATTACTCAAGTAGAACATCTTTTGATATAGAGAATAGGCTTGGATTCTGGAGCAAGGTATTCCTAGACTATGTAAAAGGAACAAAGGCTATACCTGACGATAACGTAAAGACCGTAAAGTCAATATGTTATGAGTCTGTGTACCATTCAATAAAGACAGACAACTTAAATATATGTATATATGATATATCTGACAAGAGCAACACTAAGAAATAGTAAAGGAGATACTATAACATCAGACATAGTATCGTCTCAGGAGTCTATAGATACCAATACATTGAATGACTACCAGATGAGAAGAGCACTTGAGTATAAAGGTATAACTCCAAAGCAAAAGACAAAATATGATAGTTGGAAGGACGCTAAGGTAATAAGGTTAGACATAATAAAAGAAATAAGAGGTATATTATGAGCAAGAACTTTGAAACTGCACCAGATAGAGCCTTCTCTCAGTATGACATCAAGAAGAACTTCAGGAACGACATGAAGAGGGGCAATGAACAGCAACAGCTCGTCATGGACATATTTGAAGGTGAAAGCTTTGAGATAAAGTCAGACTTTATGGCTCACAAGACAGGTAATATAGCTATAGAGTTCCAATGTAGAGGCAAGGACTCAGGGATAAGAAAGACAGAGTCTGACCACTGGGTATATAAAATAACAGAACCAGATATAATAATAATATTCAACACTGGAAGGTTAAGGAAGTTCGTTGAAGATAACATGAACACCTACAAGGTTATAATGGGAGGTGACGACTATAGCTCAAGGATGATGCTAATACCTATTAAAGAAATTCTTAATATAAGATAACTATTTTTTACTTGATTTTCCGTCTCTACCGTTTCTTGCACGATTTGTAGATGACCTCTCCATGACTAGTGCACCTGCCTTTGTATGGCTCCTATCCATTCCTAGTGCCCTCATCTTACCATAAGTTCCATCTTTCTTATTCTCTCTATTTAGTTCTGCCCTATATTTCTTCCTCTCCTTTGATGCAGAGTACTCCTTGTCGTACTTACGTTTCCTGTCTATAGATTCCTTAGACCAGTTTAGTGCCTTGTAGCTTGGGTGAGACCCAGCATATTTATTTTTTGGCATATTTCTTCTTTGTTTCCTTGTATTTTTTAACTGCCCATCCAGATATCTGAATGATAAGCCAAAGCAGGGATAGAACTGTTACGACAAATTGCAAGGTAGGAGTTAGTTTAATTAGATTCACGAAACTTAACCAAGTTAGAACTGTAGCTGGGATTCCTATAAATCCACCCCCTGTATCATGATATCCTTGCATTTTTGATAATTATTAAGCAAATATATTAAATATTGTTAAATGTTTAATAAAGAGTAGAATGTCTTGAATTTACTGAGCCTGTCAGCAAGACCATGAGTTCCTCCATTTACAAGTTTTGTAACCTTTATTACAACATCGTCAGAGCTTCCTGCATCTGATATAGAGTTTAGCTTCCTGCTGTCCCAGAACCAAGCAGCGGATAGCATTGGGTACTTAGTTGCTACAAGCTCTGGCTGTTCTAGAATATTCTCATCAACAAATTTATCAAACGATGAATAGTTCTGCTTGCCTGTAAGTTGAATATAGCCACGACCCTTAAACTTACTTCCATCGCCAGAAGCCTCATCATCATTACCCATCCTGTTGCCATACACCCTATTTGCAATAGAGTCTGCCTTACGAGCATATTTGTTCGCTGTTTCAATGTCTTTAAAGTATTTTGGGAAGGTCTTTAGTAGACCATCTGCTGAGTAGTTTAAGTTCTCTTTAGTAAACTTAAATCCTCCACTTTCATGTGCACACTGTGCAAGGAAGTGTGCAAGTCTAAGAGGTGTGTCTATCTTAAACTTATCAATTATAGATGGTATCTGTTCTGATACACCAACTGGGAGTGCCTTATTGAGTTTTGTTAGATTCATCTCTCTTTAGTGCTTTTTCATATGACGTAAACCCTAGAGATGCAGCAGCAAGACCTGCTACCGCCCAAACTATAGCATCTGAAGGCTGATTATCTTTGCCAATTACTAGAGACCAGCATAAAAATCCTGTACACACAATACCTACAAGTCTTTTACTTGATGCCTCCCCATTGCTAGATACAAATCCTCTAGACCAAGATAATAATTTCTTCATTATTATAGTTTTATGTAAAAATCTAATGCAAAATTAATGTTTTTTTGACGGTCAATAACTGCACCAAATCCATATAACCTATCCTTCTTTGACTTTAATATTACTCCAGTACCGACTCCAGACACTGTTCCATTTACAAATATGCCTCTAGCACCTAAATACAGCTGATTCTTTGGCTTATCTTTCACTATTGTAGTATGAGTTACGCTAGGGAACATTAGGTCAGAATTAGAGCTCCTAGACAGTATTTTGTTCTCCTGTATAGAGTCTGTAATATATAAGCTACCGTACTTACCAAATTTAATAGTATCTGTATATACGTTTGTCGCAAAGTGAGACATCAAAATAGAGTCGTAGTATTCTTGAATAGCCTCAGCACCTGCGTTAGAAAGACCAAATGATGGGACATCTCTATATATTGTAGTATCACGATATACATTTTTACCAGACTTGTATATAACATCTGGCTTCACTTTTATGAATACCGTGTCTGTCTCCTTATTTATTACGTCATATCTCTTTCCATCTATCTTTACCTCACTTTTAATGGCTTCAGACTTACTGCACTCAGTTCTAAATAGAGCTATAGCTAATACAATTATAATTCCAGAATATATTATGTGATACTTCATGTTGTTTGTTTACAATATGTTTATTTATCAAATTAAAGGCACCCAAATATAAGGTGCCTTTAACTATATATTAATTTTCCATCTGAATAACCTCAGCCTCAATGATATCAGAATCATCTTCAGATTTAGTGAAATCTAGTCCTTCTACCCACCCTTCTAAGAATTGATACATCTCAATCCCATCTGTAGAGAATGTAAACTGGTAAAACTCAAATGTTTCATCTAATAAAGATTTAACAGATTTATTTAGATTGCGTATGCCATCCTTAGAAAACTTATATTCACCCTTTTCATTAAGCAAAAGGCTTCCACTTTCATCCGTATTTGCATTATCAAGCCTAATATCTTCTAGCTTTTCATTATATGACTCTAGGTAAGGTTTTATCTTTTCTCCAACCTTTTGTAGCTTTTTTACTCCCTTTGTATTCTCTTTGATGAATTCTTCATTACGAAGAAGAACATTAATAACTTGAACTAAGCTCAGTAGTTCACTGTTTGATTTGTTTACTTTTGCCATTTTATTAATTTTTGTGTATATGCAAAGGTATGTACATAAAAATTCTAACCAAAATATTTTTATACTTTGGCTAGAATTTTTATATACAATTATACTACTCTTCAGTAGAATTTATTGCATCAATAATTGGTTCAATAACCTCTGGGGCTGGTGGCTCTGGAATCTTAACATCCCATGGAGCATTAGCTAGGATGTCATCAATCAGAATCTGGTCAGAATCTGTCCACTGAGCAATGATTTCCTGTGAGAAGGTATAGTTACCGTCTTTAAGGTTCTGTCCTCCCTCTGTTTGGATTGCCCAATAAGACCATCCGCTTGGGTACTGAACATAGAAATAGCCTTTTGTAGCTTCTACATTTAAGAAGGGCATTGCTGGACTAAGCTGAAATTGAATGTTTGTCATTTTATTATATTTATATTATTTACATTGCAAAACCAATTTACTACAACACTATCATCAGAACCCCATATATCAAGTATTTCATTTGGTATTGGTTGTTCTATTTCTGTAACCTTAATATCATCTTGATATAAAATCCCTTTTGCTATCCAATTATTTGAATATGCTTTTGCATTAGGAAATTCTAATTCCATTTTATTACATACATAACTATAATCCTTGCTAATATTTATCATATATATTTATTTTGTTCTTCTTGCTAATACATTCATAAAATACATTGTTCTTAATGTCGTTCCCGCCCTTTTAGCTATACCGCACCCAAAAAATGGGTCATTTGGCATTTGGGTAGGTAGTCCTGTTGTTTGTGTATTTACTAAAGTTCCATTAATATAAAACTTCATTGAAGTTCCCCCAATAAATTCAATCTCTAAAATATATACAGTAGATGCTGCAACTGCCACATTACTATCTAACCTATTAGCATATCCATTATAAAAACAAGTCCAATCACCTGCATTAATATCGTGTGAATAAATAAATCCAAAACCTTGTGTAAATACAGGATTCCATATAGCATTTGGATAAACGCCATTTCCAATAGCAATATTATATGTATTTGTAGCATCACTTAATGAAGATGGGGTTTGTAACACAAATCTCCATATAGTTGTAGTATTTGTATTTAAATAGGCAAGCTGTGTTTGACTTGTATTAACACCTGCATATCCTGTTGTTGTTGTGCCTGTATTAAATTGGATTGGCAAAGACTTTGACTTAACAACAGTAGTTGAACCAAACATATTTGCAGATGAACCTGTACCTGCAGTCTGTGCAGAAAATGGGTGAGGTATTGAACTACCGCCCATATTTCCACTATAATAAATCATTTCTTGTCCTGTTATTACAGGCTGCCATTCATTTCCAATATAAAAATATTTACCATTAAACCCATCAGTTTTATATATCTCTAATCCATCAGTAGGAGATGAAATAGCCATCATTTGTACAGATGTCATTGCCGGTGGCAGAAATCCTTTTGTAGTTGAATTTAAATGAAGTAACGCACTTGAATTAGGAGATGATGTGTTTATGCCAATAGATGTAGCATTCTCATAAATTAAACTATCAGATAAAGATGATGTACCAGATGCTTTTGGAATATATCCTGTTGTTAATGTTCCATTAATACCACCACTTGCACTTATCGTTCCACCACTTATTGTTACATTTGTTCCTGCCGTTATTACCGAACCATCCGCAGCAAGTATCTGTGCTGAAGTACCACCACTCTTTATTAATGATGATGCCGTTACAGATGATGCAAAAGTAGCTGCTGCTGTTGTTACAGCAAAAGTTACAGCAGTACCAAAACCTTGCATATCTAATAGTATAGAACCCGATGGAGAATACCATCCTCCTGAATACACATTTGTATCTCTGCGAAATATATTATATCCTGCACTTGAACCTGTTGTAGTTATTCCGCCTGCCGTTACAGATGAACTGAATGTGGTTGCACCTGTGGCTGCTATTGTTAATAATGCCGATGAACCCGATGCATATAACCTTGCTTCATTACTTGAACTTCCTGCACCATTATATTTAAAATTCCAAGAAAATGCGTTATTAGTTGAATTATTTTTACCGAAAGCTAAAAATACTTCATTTCCTACAGAAAGATTTGGAGCAAGTGAATTTATTGTTCCTACAAATGCACCATCTGCACTTGTTGACACTAATGCACTCCCACTAACCTGCAACCTATCTGTTCCATTATCCGTTGTCGTTCCCAACAATAACCTCCCACTCGCATTAAGTTTCATTGCTTCGGTGAAGGTTATAGCTACACCTGCTGTTCCACTTGGTGCTATTCTCCAAACGTGTTGACCTTGATACATATAATACATAGAAGCAAAATCTGTATTTATGTATATATCGTTTGTGCCATTATAATATGAGTTATTACCAAATACTGAATACGTATTTGCAAGAGAATATAATGATGTATATGTACCTAATTGAATAGCCTTTACAGTTCCACCCCACGCACTCGGTGTAACTCCTATACCTACGTTGCCACCGCTTGTGATACGCATACGTTCAGAACCTGCTGTACTAATGATATAATTACCTTGATTTGTATAGACGGATGCTATGTCAGAACTACCTTGATTATATCTTATTGCAGCGTAATCAGTAGCAGTATTTCCTGTTGTTGAAATTGTTATTCCTAAATTTCCTGTTCCAGATACTTGTAATTTATCATTAGGACTTATAGTACCTATACCTACGTTAGTTCCATTATCAAATATTGTACTATCTCCTAATGCACTTGTTCCTGTAAATTTAGCAATATAATTAGTTGTTCCTGTGCCTGTAATTGGATTAGTTAATGATGCTTGTCCCCCTATGTCTGACAATAATTCTGCCCCTGTTCTATATTTAATTATTCCACTATCAGATACTAAGAATTTATCTGTATCTGTAGTAGCTGCATTTATTGTATCTAATTTTAATGTTCCTGTAAATCTTCCACTTCCACCAACTTGCAAAGAACTTGTTGTATCATCTGTGACAATAGAAGTTCCTAATAATGTTCTTCCATCATTTAATATTCTTAATCTTGGTTGAATAGTAGCAGTTGTTCCTGCTGTTCCAGATATAGTAGTATTTAATTGAATATATCCATTAGCTGTATCTGCTTGAAATTGTGCTCCATAACCTGTTTGGTCATATACCCATTGACTTCCATCATATCTTAAATTACTTCCAAATATAAAATTAGAATATGCAGTTTGAATAAATCCGCTATTCCATCCTGTTTGAGCAAGTTTAACATATCCACTAAGTCCAATATTAGCGACTAAATATTTGCTTGTATTATTCCAACTAAAATCAGAAGAACTTGTTATTGTATTTGTTCCACTCCAATAACTTATTTGCCCACTTGTTCCTGTACCTGTAACAGGATTGGTTAAAGTAGTTGTGCTACCATCTGCCATTAAATATTGGGTAGCTGTTCCACCAGATTTAATTATGGAAGTAGCTGTTACGCTACTTGCAAATGTTCCTGCACCTGCATTTGTAATAACTAAAGCATTTGCAGCACCAAGTGTTTTAAATGTTATACCACCACCGCTACTATTATAAATAGTTGCAACAAGACTTCCAGATGTAAACTGAACTTGAAAATTTGCAGAACCTCCAAGAGCAACTAAAGAAGTTTGTGTACCTGTACCACTTCCAAAATTTCCTTCATCTCCCCTTAATCTACTTGCTCCTACCTCTCCATCATCCCTTACATAAAAGTATTTTGTAGCATTGCTGTTCTGGGTGTAAATCTGATATGTTGAACTTGTAGTTCCTGTACCTTTTATTTGAAGTAAACCACCAACAGTAGCTGCGTTTATAATTGTAGTATTTGATAATCGTGTAGTACCTGTTACATCTAACCTATATCCAGAATCAACAACATTTCCTAAAGAAAAATTCCCTGTATAAAACATTGTTCCATAAACAGTAGAACCACCTACAAGTTCCAAAATAGGTTTTCCAGATTGTCTTCCAAGAACTCTTAATGCAGCATTTGTGACACTACCTAAATTACTATTCGATAGAACAACTCCGTGATATGATTCAATGTTCATAGTGCTGCCATATGTATTAGCAACTCTATTATTGATATCTCCAAATCTAAAATCTACAGTCATTCCTGTAGTAAATCCATCGAACCCTACATACCTGCCATTTGCTGATTGAACTAATAAATTATCTCTGAAAATAGATGTAGAGTTAATATCTAAACCATAAGCAGGAGCATTTGTTCCAATACCCAACCTATTATTAGTATCATCCCAAAAGAAGTTAGCATTATCTTGTGCAATTGTTGTGCCGTTGCTGAATAAGACTGAACCAGCTGTTAATGATGGTAAAGTAAATGTTCCTACTGACCAAGTTCTATTTGCAGCTAAGTCGTAAGTAGTTCCATTAATTGTAAGTGTAGTAGAAGCAGATGCTCCTCCTAATCCATTTAGCGTATATGTTGGTATATTAAGAGTTGAGCCAACTAGAGTAGATGAACCACTTGCTCCTGTTGTAGTTAAGCTAAGTGTATTCTGCTTATTATTAAAAGTTGTCCAATCTGTACTGCTTAAATATCCATTTGTGCTACCACTTGATTGTGATATTGATATTGTATTACCACTAACAGATATAGGTGCAGTACCAAAATATACACCAGAACCTATCTGTGAAAAATCAATGTATGTTGTACCTATTGTAATAGGGGTAGAAGCAGGGTTACAATGCCATTGGGTATTAGATAAAGTAGAACCACCGCTTATGCTTAATGTAGCTTCAGAAAGTTCTGATGATATATTTGCATCAGCAGACCTTGTTAATATGAAAGGAGTTGAACCATTTCCTACTTGCGTAACTACATATATACCATTATTAGGCTTTAATGTACTTGTTTCGTTTTTTACTAAAACTCTATTACCTAAAACAAGTGTAACTCCATCCGTAGTCGCTGATGGTATTGCTCCATTAACTGAACCTGTTAATATTTGACCAGAACCTGTTACAGTATAAGATGGTAAGACGGAAACAGTACCTGCATTAGCAGATTGTTTCCAGTCAATTCCATTAGCCAAGTTATCTACATAGTCTTTTGTAGCTGCTCCAAGCCCAGTAACAGGGTCTGCATTTAGTATAAGATTTCCTGTCATTGTATCTCCTGCTCTATTTACAGGAGTATATCCAAGTGCTGTAGATATACTTTTATTCTCCCAAAGTTGGGTAGCTGAAGTATAAAATAGTCCTTGATTATTTGTAACTGAATTTATATAAACATTATGAAGTTCATCAAGCTCCCATCCATTCATTATCTTAACATAAATCTTTCCATGGACAGCATGAGCATATTCTATATATCCTAAAACTATTATATGACCAATAGAAGCGTTAGGCTTAATATTAGTTATTCCTCCTGCTATAGTTGGACTTAGATAAAGTACATCACCATCTACCCAAGTCTCACCCTGAAGCGAACCTGTAGTATTTATTTCTTCTAGCTGTCCAACAGTAATAACAAAACCTTCTTGATTTGTGGCTATTGTCTCAGCTACTATACCTATTGTATCTACACTATTATTATCATTATTTGCCATAGCAAGCTCTACGGCTAATCTCTGTCCTTGAGCACCACTTACTTTTACTGCTTGATACTGTGCCTTTGTTAGTGTTTGGTTTGGAGTAACTTTATTAACTATTCTTACTACTAAATCAACACCATTTTTTAAAATAATAGTACCACCCTTTAGCGTAGTTTCTGCAATGCCTGCTGTGTTGTTCCATCTTGTAGTTCCTACTGACGCAATTCCTGTTGGAGATAAATCAAGAGATAATTGCCCTGCCTTTATTTCATACTCTCCTAAATCTACATTTGTAGTAGCTCCTGTATATGGAACATATCCAGTAAGTGCAGACCCATAATTTGGTATATTTAATGTATTGCCAATTAGAGTTGAAGCACCACTTGTTCCTGTAGTTGTTAGTGTTAAATATCCCTGTGCTCCAATGTCAGCAAGAACTTCTGCTCCTGTTCTAAATCTTACCAACCCACTACTCTCTTGGACAAGAAACCTATCGGTGTCTATGCCAGCATTCGATACAGAGTCTACATCAAGCGTTCCAGTAACCGTCAAGTTGGCTAAAATCCTCATTTAGAAACATTTATTTTTTTATAATAACCCTATATGCATTTGATGCAGGAGCTGTAGCAAAACTAACAGTTACGGTATTCGCATCTGTTATAACTACATCAGCAAGAACTTCTTCAAGTGTTGCATTGTCCTTAATCATAACTATTACATCAATGCTATTCATTCCGTGAGTTACGGTATAAGATAGTGATGCACCATTGCCCACGTTAGCAGCGTAACTTCTAGCTGCTATATATGTACTTAACTTTAATGGAGTTACAATCCTTGAATCATCTGTTCCGGTATTAGTCTCGGCCTGAGTTGCTATTTCTGCAATTCCGGGTGTTGTCTCTGTAGCTATATCTCTATTAACTTCTAGCTGAATCCAATCTGATGCAAGAGTAGTGGATGCATTATCTATTTTTGCTATGATTGCATCACCTACTGCAAAGTTTACGCCACCAACAGTTCCTGCTACAGTAACGTACCAGTAGTCACCCTTCTTAGTAGTAGGTGTTCCAGTAGGGAAAGTGCCTACTGATGCATCCCATCCACCTTCAAGGTTTCCTATTCCGGCAACAAGAGAGTCTACATATGTCTTTACCGCAAGAGATGTTGGTATGTTTGTATTTGCTGCACCACTTAGGGCAGTACTTGTTATAATGTCAACTTCAGCAGCATTTGCGGTTACTCCGCTTGTATTACCTATTAATTTTAAGCCACTTATTTGTTGGAACTTAGCAAAAGTTACTTGATTGTTGCCAATCTTTATTGTAGTAACAGCCCCATCTGCAAGCTTTCCTGTAGATATACCCAAGTCTTTAACCTGAACAGCATCTGTAATTACTTCTATTGTTACGTTGTCTGGGTTTACGTCAAGAGTTACAGAACCGCTAGTTCCACCTCCAGTAAGACCACCACCAGCAACAACTGCTGTAATATCTCCAGATACGTTCACCCACTGAGTTCCGTCCCAGAAGTAAACAGCCTTATCAGCACTATTATAGTAAATCTGACCCTGAACTGGAGAACTTGGAGCACTTGCAAGGTTCTGCAGTGCTACGTTTAGTATCTGATTTTTGCTCAGGTCTAAATTTACTAATACCTTCTTTGCCATTATACTTTAGTTTATATAAGCTTTTCCACTTATAGGTGATGAGAATGTTATTGTTACTTGATTGTCTGAATTATGTCTAACCTCTCCTTCAACTTCATCACCTGCCGTATCTACAATTCCTACAGAAGCAAATTTACTTAAATTATGGTTAACAACCCAAGTAGAAGATGCAACTTGTTGGTCATGTACGTAGTTCTTATCTCCTGACACATTAAAAGAGTCTTGTACATATGTGCCATCTAAGAAGTATATTCTTAATGTATATGAAGATGAGCCAGACTGTATAACATCTATTGATTGTATTGTCTTATTATATGCGTACGTCCACTCCTGAATTTTATTAGAGTTGTATATGTTGTCTATCAGTACGCTAGGTACAACTCCACCAATTCCGCTAAGGTCTATACCAGAAAGGTCTATCCGCTCCGGTATGAGCAAAGATGAGTTGGAGTGTCCTGTTATTGAGCTGTCTTCGTTAGCTATAAGAATGCTGTCCTGTATATTATTTACAATGCTAGGAATTGGCCCAAATGAACCACTCCCACCAGAAGGTACACTCCCAGATGTTAGAGTTGTATTCTTTATACTTATTGATGGCATATTATATTATTGATAGAGATAACTTGTTACCGTCTGCAAATGAATCAATTCCAACAAGTAGGTTGGCTAAAAGCACAGACCTGTCGTCCCATTCGCTGTCCATAGAAAACTTAAGTGCTCTATTTACAAGATAGAACAGTACCTGTTTATCGTAGTCCTCTTGGTTCAGTGTAGTTGTCATCTTTGAGTACCCGGCTTTTGCCCAAGCAGACCAAAGCCTAACTCCTGAATTTCTGATATTTGTTAGTTCTTCTGTTGTATACATTAGAATAGGCTTATTATATAGTTATTTATTCTATCTATTGCGTCTTGGCTAGACTGAATGTCTCCTAGCTCTGCCATAAAATCTGACAGGTCAAGCTCCGCTGCAAAGAGGCTCAGGTTCTTTATGTACACCTTGTCGTCTCTTAGCTTAGGATTATTCTTCATATTAAGCACATACTTAAGATACTTGGACTTCTCTGTTACGTTTACTGGATATATTCCGTAGTCCTGCCTCTGAGAATCTGTAATAGTAACACCAGTGGTGGTTATCTCAAACTCAAATCTATATGCTGCACTAGGTAGGTTATTTGCTCCAGTAGCATCAAACGTAAGGCTTGTACCAACAAATGTAAACGTCTTCCATGGGCTTCCGGTATCTGTAGTTCTATATACCCTTACTACCCTAGCTGTGGTGTCTGCTAGGTCTACGGTATTTCCTCCGCCAGATGTCTCAGTTCCCCCGTAGTTACTGTTATCTACAAATGTTATTTTAGTTGCATCGTATGCCACCTGAACGCTCAGGTTTGCTTGAAATATTGCCATTTTTTACGTTTTTACAAAGATACTTAATATAGTTTTATTTACTGTTTGTTCCTAAGCTCCTCTACGTACCTCTTAATCTCATCTCTTATAAATCCGACCTGTGGCTCAAAGTATGGGTTTATCTCTCCGTTGTTCTTTACCCTCATCCCTCTCTGATTTAACCTTGTTCCAACGTCCCCAGACTTCATTAGACCCTTATCATATAGAGACCTTATGAACTCTGTCTTAGATGAGTCTGTCTGCTTTATAGTCTGAATTGTCTCATTTATTGCATCTATCCTAGCGTCTGATGTCTGAATACCAAGAATCTGCCTTATCATAGGGTCCTGTATGTCCTTCTTCGCCATGTCTTGAAACTCTCCGTCAAACCACTGCCTTGCTATCTTCTTCTTCTCTTGGTCTAGCTTAGGATATTCAGACTTTATGAACTCAGTCTTTAGTGACAGGTACGCCTCCTTCCTTGTCATTGAGTCTACTAGACTGTCAAATTTAGGAACTACCGACAGTGCTAGATTCTCTTTAAATTCACCTCTGTCCTTAATCTCATTTAGAGATATACCAACAAGATTTTGATTCACCTTTGAGCCCTCCTTGAAATATCTCTGAGATATTCCAGAAGCCTTTAATATCTGACTAAGTGCGTCCTTGCCGTACCTCTCCTCAAATAACTTCTTCTCTGATGTAGCCATCTCTGAGCCATATATCAATAGTCCACTAAATGGGTTGTTCTCAAATGGTATTGAGCTTACAGCAGCCTCAAGCCTCTTTGGTGAAATTCCTTCAGGAAGGATTGGGCTTATTGCACCCTTACCTATCTTCTGATATATTTCAGATGCTCTTCTTTCTCCAATTTTTGCACCTTCAAGGTAGTCGTCTGTCTCCTTCTCATACGCAACTACGGCTTCCTGCCTATATGGGTCCCTATTCATGAAGTACTTAGATATTCCAGAGTACAGTGGGTTTCTTGAAGCTACCTTCTCAATATTTACAAATTGAGCTAGTGGAAACTCTTCAGATACATTTAATACAATGTCCTTCATATCTTTTGAAAATGACCTGTCATCATAAGATAAGTTCTTGTCAATTATACTTCTCTGTATAGACCTACTAACAAGTGAGTTTACTGGAACTAAAAAGCTTGGTAGCTTTACGCTTATAAATTTATTTTCTGACTCAACGAAGAACAGTGGAACTCTGTTGTCCTTGTCGAACTCTGACCACTTAGAGTACGCCAACCTCTTCTTCTCCTTAAGCTCATCATCGTCCCACTCTCCTATAGCAGATAATAGTAATAGTGCTCCATATGCAGCAAACTCCATTGTATAGTACAGTGCCTTAGACTTGTTCTCCTTAGCAGAGCTTAGTACCGACCTCTGAATCTGTATTGCAGCATTTAGATATGGTATTATCTTATTTATATCTGAGCCGTGCGTACCCTTCCTATGGAAGTCTGCCGTAGACCTAGCCACAGCACCTGACTCTATCCTTATGTCTTCTAGGTCCTGTCCTGTAGGTTCTGAACCGTTCTCTGACTTGAAGTCAGCAATCTTAGAGTCCCTTACGCTCCTGTATAGTGCTACCTTAGACATCTGTTCAGTCGTCTCGGTAATCTTCTTTGAGCCTATAATATATTGCTTTAGTCCGGGCACGTTCCACTCCTCTATGATAGTTTCCAAGCTCTTGTCTTCCTTTCCAAGTAGACCTCTCTCAAAGCTTACAGAGCCACCGTTATAGAAGTTTGTAGTTGCACCGTACTTCGTAGCCTCAACGTAGTCAGGGCTATTAGACTTTATATCTCTAGCAGCAGCAAGTGTCTTTACAAAGAACACAGGGTAGTCAACAAGAAGTGGTACGTATCCTCTCTGTTTTACAGTTGCAGCGTACGCAGATATGCTATCTGGTATAAGCTGTGCAATACCAAATACAGGATTTATACCTGTCGCTATTACTCTAAGCAATGTAGCTCCTGTAAGGTGGCCAACAAATGTCAAGCTACTTGAGCTCTTTTGGTTGTCGTTGTTCCATGCCTCAGCGAACCACTTAGGTACAATTATGTCTTTCCTCTGTCCATTAAAGTAGGTCTTTATGTATTCCTCACCATCTCTTAATGGTACCTGTACCGCATAGTACCTGTCTCCCTTCTCGTCCGTTATAATCTCAGCATCTGCAGTCATCTGACCAGAGCTTGCTACAGATTCATTTACAGCCCCTTGAGAAGAAATTAGTGAGTTATTTACCTTCTCTACTCCTTTAAATGGAAGCTGCTTCTGACCAGATGGAAGTTCTTTTAGTCCCTGTGGCTTCTTGCCCTCAGCTACCATCTTTGCGTTCATGTCAATAGCGTCTACAGAAGGTATCTTGTTGTCTCCTTCTATAAGAATATATCTTGTTCCTATTCTTATTCCAGACTCATCAAACGACTCTTTATTTTCGTCTACAAGATTATAAAATCTGTTTGTTGCTCTGTTCTCAGCTATAGAATACTCTGAGGCGTATATAGTTGCCTTTAGCATTCCCTCGTAGTCGCTTACGTTAAGCCTCTCGCTTCCACCCTTAAGCTTCTTAGTCTTTAGTGTTCTATCTGTAGCATATGACGTTGAAGGTCTTGCCATAGAAAGTATAGGGTCTGAAAGTATTGAGCTTATGTATCTTGTTGGAGCATAAAAGAACTTAGACAGGTAGTTGTAAGAGTCCTCTGTTATTAGTCCAGCATCTAACCTGTCCTTCATCATTCCGTTGAAGTACTGGCTGTATGCCTCAGAGCGTGTCATCATCTTAGCAAATTCTTCCTCTCCAATAGTATTACGTACCTCTTGCAATAGGTTATATGCCTGAGACGCAGTTACCTGACCCATTGCAAACTCTGTATCTAGACTCTCTCCTACGTAGTTTCCACCTTCATCAAGCATACCATTCTCAATAAGCCTTTGCTTATTTCTATTGTACTCATTAATATATTGTGTTACGTCTGAACCAGACTTTGCGTCAAGCATATTTTTATATGCCTGAATCATACTCTTATACGTATCGTTCATCTGGTTCTGAATAGATATAACTCTTTGATAACCAATTAATTGGTTAAATAGTACATATTCTGAAATCTTTGTCTCTCCGAACTGGTACGTCTTTTTCTTGGACAGTCCTCCGAATATATTTTTTACAGCGTCTTGAGCCATAGACATAGCTGTAGTGCTCGCACTGTTCCTTGTAAGAAGATATGCCTTTACTAGCTCTCCTGCACGACCAACTGATTCTAACAACTTGATTACGTTGTACTGGTTGTCTAGCATACTAACCTTTATTGAGTTGCTTACTCTAGACAGAAGTGATGGCGTAGATTTTTTAATCTCTTTTAGGGTTCTCTCTCTGTCCATAATCTGACCCCTCATCGTCTCCTTTGCCCTGTATCCACCAGTTGATGTCTTTATCATCTCCTCACCAACCTTGCCCTTCTCTTTACCGAACGACTCCCAGTTGTATTCCTTTTTAGTTACAGCACCACCCTGCTCTCTAACTGGTCCAACCTCTCCAGTTGGAGTAGGACCTTGAGGGCCCTCTGGGAGCTGTTCTCCTATAGGAACTATTTCACTCATTTTTTGAGCAGGCTCTCCTATATTTACATATTCTTCCTGAACAGAAGATATTGTCTTTCCAGATAAAACATCTTTTAGTGCCCCACCAATAAATTGCTCAAGTGTTAATTTCTCTATTTCATCAGGCTTCAAAGACCTTAATGAAGGAAATTGTTCTTGAAGAAACTTCCATAGACCAACAAGCCATTCTTTAAATTTAGACTTTTGAGCTGCATTTGTTATAGTTTCTCCACGATTACCAATTAACATAGCAAGAGCTTCTTTCCTTGCTTCTAGCGTATCTCCAAGTTGAGATTTTGATTTTATAAATTCATCAGTTCCTTCAACAAGAGATATACCCTTGTTAAATAATTCTGGATTCATATTTTGGGTATAGTCAACCCATATGTGGCCCATTTCATGTATAGCTGTATTTGCTGTAGATATTGATGGATTTAAATATATTTTACCATTAGTAGTAAGTCCATATATTACTTCACCGTCTTTTACATATTTTTTTACATTTTGTGATGAAACTATATCATCAAAAGATTGCTGGTCTGTAAAAAATGTAACATCCGGGAATGATAAGTTTAAGAATCCTATTAATTTAGATAGTTCAGATTCTTTTTCAACTAAAGTTTTACCTCTAAATATTGCGTTTGATAATCCAGAAGGCATTGCTCTGCTTACAGCCTCACCCGGAGTTATTTTCTTTCCACTAGATACAGAATCTGTAATCTTTTTTACAGCATTACCATATGCTGTTGGCATTATTGATGCTAAATGAGCAGTATCCTCAACTACTCCAAGACCCATTCCTTTTAATGCAAATGGATAATTTGGATGTCCAGACTTTTGAATTGAATCAGATTTTGTATCTATTCCAACAAATCCTATTACGTGTCTGGCTGGAACATTTTTGATTGAAGGGTCCCTAATTGGCTCAGTCATCCAACCAAGATGAATTTTCTTTATATCTTCCTTACCAAGACCCTCCATAAGGGCTTTAGTAACTGGCTTGTCAGCACGAAGTCTATTAACATCAGTAAGAAGTCCAACTTCTCCAGATGTTATTCTATCCATTACTAGTGGACGAGTATTTATATTTAACTGAGCTATATTAGCTATAACATCTGTTACAGATTTATTCTGTTTTAAATAATCCTGATATATCTGCTTATAACCATTTAATGAATTTCTTTCACTAGGTGATAACTTTTTTGTTTTTGATAGAGCATCAAGTCTATTCATATTAGACTTAATATCTTCAACTAATGCAGTATATGCATTTTTTAAGTTTTTCTTTGGAAGTGAATTTAAATTATCTAAAAGAACTCTAAAAACAGCTTCATTTGAATTTATAGCTTCTGTTCCCATTTTAACTACAGCTACTGGAACTATTCCATCTGGATATAATTCTGGATTTTTTCTATAAATCTCTTTTGCGGTATTCAATGTATCCTGTGCAGTAGCCTCATCTGTATAAGCCCAAGCAAATTCAGTATTATCTTCTGTGTAATTAAATCCAATTCCACCCATCAGCCCAGATATAGTATTACCTGTAGCTGGATTTACAACATCCCCTGTAGTAAGTTCATCTGATATAGTAACCATTATTGGCTTTCCTATAAAATCAGAAATTTTTACAACTTTTGGAGTTGCTGCATTTTGTGGTCTTGATACAATATTATTTACATCTGCCTTTACTGTGTTCTTTATTGCATCATCAACTTTAAACTCAACAGATGAATCAGATATTGAATTAATTTCTTTTGTTATATCAGATGTTAAATCTTCTGAAACATTACTAGTCTGAAACTGAACTGGTACACCTTTTGCGTCAAGCATACCTTTTACCTTGTATGACTCATCTGTCCAGTTGCCATATTCTGGATTCTTAGCATATACAAGTCCACCTATCTGAACTACCTCTTCTGCTGACTTTATAGGTCTTCCTCTCTCTTGACTACTTCTATCATAGAAGTACGAGTGCCTAAATGGATTCATACCAACCTGTACCCAGCTAGGGTCATTGACTACTTCTTGCATAATCTTCTTTGCAGATTCACCCTGTTCTTGCATGGTAGCACCTTCCATGTTCTGCCACTTTCCAAACATCCTACCTATTGTAGTTTTCGGTACTCCTGCAGCTATAGATAGTGCAGCTTTTGGTTCAACTCCAAATTTTACATCAGTTATTTTTGCTACGTTTCTATAAGATATAGCCTTGCCTGCATTTGTATCTCCTTCGTGCACAGATACAACCCATGTATTATTATTTGAATATGCTGGTATATCTAACCTAAGACCAACTATAGAGTTATCCTGTATTGGAGAGTTTACCTTTTCGACCTTATCTTTACTTAAAGACCTTGTAATATCTTGCTCAGTAGCAGGCTCAAAGAATCTAGTTATAGGTGTTATTGGGCTGTTCTCTGATACTGTAGCACGGTACTCCTCATTAGTTATTTTTCCTTCCTTTAGGTCTTTTGCTGCCTCAACAACTATTGGGTTCCTAGAGGATATTGATGGGTCCCCCTTACCCTCTGGAGACCTTTCCCATTGAATACTTATTTCTCCCTGTTTCTGAAATTGAGGTGCTACTTCCTGCGTGCTGCTGACAGGGCGATTGCTAATATCTGCTTCTGTGGGCGTTTGTGCTTGGACTGCTTCAGCTCCCTGATATTGGCTGACACCGCCTTCTGGAGTGATTTCTTGCTTAGTCCTACTGCTTTCTTTAGTGGCATCTTCTTTTTGTTTTTGTTGTGAATTAATGTCTTCGTTAGCTATATCTAATATCTGCTTATTTAATTGCTCTGCTAAAGAACTTGCCTCCTTCTTAAATACATCATCAAGATTTTCTGACTTCTTTATAAGGTCGTCTCTCTTGTCAACCAAGTCTATAATCTTAGACTTAGCTTCAGTAGATAGAATGTCAGGCATCTTTTGCATCTGCTGAAATGCCTTTTGTGTTTCATCTTTAAGCTGCTGACCTTGTTCTTGAGATATCTGGCCAGAACCAACAAGAACGTCAATTCTTTCATTAGATTTTTCTATACCAAGACCATCAACTATAATTGCAATGTCTTTTTTATTTTGTGGCTTGTTGTTCTTTGCATTTTCAATAAACGTACCATGAGCCACCTCAACACTACCCGGTCCTGCTTCCCCTATGGCCTCCATTAAAATATCTGTTGGACTTGAAATTTTACCAGTCTGAACTAGTTGACCAACAGCCTCACCTCCAGCACCAAGACCAGACTGGACACCAAGTTCTGTAGCTCCTACTAAAAATCTTTTGGCCATAGTTTCTGCTGGCTTTTTGGTAAGAGTACCAGCAACACCCATACTGACCATATCAAAAATAGCAACAGGTATACCCTTAAGGTATCCGTCTATCTTTAATTTATTCATTAATTCTTTGTCCTGAAAAGCTTTTCTTATATCTTCTGCAGATGTTATATCGTATCCAGCATTAGACATACCATCTATTATAGCTGAACTTGCTTCTAGATTTAATGATGCTAATCCTATTCCAGCCATCATACCAGAGCTATATCCTACAGCAGTTCCTGCACCCGGAACAATACTACCAAGTGCTGCTCCAGTTGCACCTCCAGCTGCCATCCTTGTTGAGCCATGATAATACAAGGCAACAAGACTTTCTAAAGTCAATTCAGATATTATTCCTAATGGATTTTTTGAGAATGTCTCTATGCTTGGATTTTGGTAAAAATTTTCAAATGCCTTTGAAGACCTAGCCTCCTGTTGTAATTTCTGTATATTAGCTAACTTGTCTACATCCACTCCACTAAGGTCTGCAGAGATATTTAACATATCTGCGGTTTCACCCATAAGTGCACCTCTCTCTATTGCCCTGCTAGCTATATTTTTAAATACTGATAAGTTGTAAGGATTTTCAAATTCAATATCTCTTATCTCATTAGATACAGATAGTGCGTCATTTTTTGAATTTATATATAACTCTTTACCTAGCTGTAGATTTGATTTATCTATCTGTTTACTTTCTGAATCTTTTATTAGTTTAGCTGCAGCATTTATATCTATAGATACACCAATCTTATCAAGGTTAAGTATTGCAATTTTTCTATCAGCTTCACTTGATAAAGGGTCTTTAATTGTATTTATATATGACTGATACTCGCCCTGTTTACCATATGACAAAGACTTCAATCCAGAGTACTGTCTTGGAGTCAACAATGACTTTAATTCAGATGATTCGTACTCATTTATAAGTTGTTTTGATTTTGAGTAATATGCTGGGCTAAATTGACTATTTATAAACGAATCTCTCGTGTCCTTGTTGTTTTGAATATCCGAGAATTCATCCATCATGTTATACACAATGTCCGTCCTCTTCCCTAGCTCATTTTGATTGTTGGCCTTGTTCGCCATTGACATATACTGTCTAACTCCACTAGCTGTTGACTTAGACTGCTCGTCACCATTATCTAATTCATTTAACTTATCCTTTAGAAATGTATTTATGTATGACGTAGAGTTTTGAAAAGAGCTATAGATATTATCAATTTCCTGCATAGGAAAAATATCCTTTGGCTCAACAAACTCTATCTTAGGTGCCTTTATTTTTTTTACAGGATTTACATCTATTGACCTTGTCTCAACTTCTACCTTAGCTATATCCCTCTTGGGCTTTTTCTGCTCTGGCTCAGATAATATAGGCTCTACTAGAGGTGCTATATTTATAGATTGATACTCTGAACTCTCTGTGTCTAAAGGATTAAAATTTTGTTCAAAATTCATATTATTGCTATATAAGCAAAGATATGAGTTTTATTGTTTTCTTCCTGCAGAACCTACAGATGAGAAGTATGCATTAATCATAGCCATAGCTGTAGACTTATTTGTCTCACTTGGAGTCAGGTCAAAGTTGTATGAAGCTCCTTCTGAGTCCCACTCGTCAGGATTCTTCTGTGCCTTTATTTTATTTCCTGAAAAGTCAACCTTCCAAGACTTTGTACTTAGTGCACCCTTCATCTTATCCATTACAGCCTTAGCCTTATTTGCGTCTCCACTAAATAGGTCATTCATATATTGACCCATAAGTGCAGCGTCTTGTGAAGACTGACTAACCTTACCGCCTGTTCTAGTTTTTTCAAATCGTTCTGTCTCATCTGGGGCTGGCTTATATTTTCTTGCTACTAGCTCCATCATAGTGTAGTCTACAGGAGTAAAGTCCTTTATGTCCTTTACTGGCTTTTCAACTTCTTTCATGTACATTGTATACAGCTCATATCTAGTCTTAAACTCAGGGCTTACGCCTTCTGCGTTAGATGTCTTAAAGTTCTGAAAACTCTTAATTACTCCAGCAGAGTTTACAGCTGGAGCATTTACGGCATCGTATGCTACTGTCTCTAAGTCAGAATATGCAGGTATCTGTTTCTTCTCTGTCCTTATAATCTTCTTGCTGGCATCTCTTACTACGTGGTCCTGCTGAACTACAGATATCTTAGGAATATAGGACTCATAGACTACACTTGGGGCAGTATATGCCTTCTGTGTTATAGATGTCTTATTTGGCAAATCCATTGAAGGGATATATTCTCCCTTTAATATGTTTTGATATGCAGTTGATAGCCTTGAAGATTCATCATCAAACCCTTCATATTTATTTTTCTGAAGTGTAACTACCTGAAACATCGCGTCCTTTACCTCTTTTAAAGCACCTACGTTCATTCCAAGTGTCTTCATCTTCTTCTCCATCAGGTCTTGAAGTGCGGTATATTCTGTAGAGTTAATCTTTCCTCCCTTATGTATAAGGTCCTTTATGCTTCTATTTAACTTCATTATCTCATCAAACTGACCAGTAAATGCAGTCTTTTCTGATGTGCTCAGGTCAGTACCAAACCTCTCTAGGTCAGACTGATTCTGCCTATATACTGTATTTGCTACAGATGCCCTCTGCTCTTCCCTCTCTTTTTCTCTTTTCTGCCTCTCCTCTTCCTGTAATACAAAGTTCCTTCCAACTTGGAATCCCTGCAAAGCTTCTTTTGCAGCAGCACCATAGTCTACGTATCCTGTTTGTACTAATTCTAATCTTCTGCTCATAATATTTTTTTATATAACTATATTCTATCCCATTTTACCTATAGCTGCCCCTGCTACCTGACCTCCTATCTGACCAAGAGCTCCGATTGCTGAAGAAGTCTGTGCTCTACCTGCAGCCAAATCTGCCCTAGAAGACTGGTACTTGTTTGCCCACTTCTCCCAGTCCATCTGCTGCTTCATCTGCTGCTGCTGAGCCTCTAGGCCACCAGCCTGTGCACCTAATTGATACCCTGTAAGACCTGCCTGCTGTTGAGCCTGAAGTCCTCCCATCTGTGCACCATATCCTAATCTTCCAGCCTCTACGCCTGTCTGATATCCAGTTCCAAGTGCCTGCTGTCTTAGCCCTGCTCCGTATTGCTTTGCCTGCATATACTGTCCAAGTCCAGCCGTCTGAGCCTGATACGCCTGTCCTACAAGTCCTGATATTCCTTGCTGCTGCTGTCTTAGTATACTACCTGCAAGAGCTCCTCCCATCCTTCTATCAGTCGCACCCTTCATTGCACCGGCAGACTGTTGAGCAAGTAGGTCTGCCCCCATCTGTGCAGCAGGTCCAAGACCTCTCTGCATGGCCATCTTACCAAGACCCTCTACTCCTGTAGCTGCCTTTTCTGCACCTGCCGTGTACTGCTGTGCGAATTGTTGTTGCTGTTGTTGTAGCTGTTTTGCATATTCAGTACCTGTACCTGCCATCTTGTTAGCTAGGTCCATCTGCTGATTTGCAGTCTGTGAAGCTTTAGCTATGTTCTGCTTATAGAAATCAGGTATGTTATATGAAGGTTCCTTAGACTCAAGTGATGATATCTGCTTCTTTGCCTTCTTTGTCCTTGAAGCACCTGATATAATACCAGCTCCTGCTGAACCTAATGCAACTGCTCCACCTATTATTGCTATTGCTCCGAAACTCATAGTGATATTTTTTTATTTTCTAATACTATTTTTAATAATTCATTTTCTCTGTCTTCAAGTAGCCTACACTCAATCTCTTTTAAATCTTGCGAGTCTTCTTCGTTTAGGTGATATGTAGTCCATATGCAGTCCTCTATTATATAGAGTATCCTTCTCGTCCCCGGCTTAGTTATTCCTGTATACGGTGCTTCAAACTCCTCCCAGTCCTTTCCGTCTATAGACACAGCAACCCTACCTTTAGATATGGTATATGGATGCTCTGTCTTATGTATTTTACTCGTCACAAGAGTACCAGTAGGCATGAATATCTCCCTAATATACATACCCGGAGTAAACCTGTGGACGAGTGGACATTCAAAAACTTCATAGTTCTCAGCCATAAATGCCTCAAGCTCATCTACCCTTCCATCATTCTCCCTTATAATTACGTCTTTACTCATCAGTTTATTTTTGATTCGTTGTATCCGTATTTAAGTACAAGCAAAGTTACATAATTAGACGGTGTCAAAGACTTTAATTCTATTATGCACCAGTTTCCCCTAATTGGCTTACCAGTAGTAGGTGTAGCAGCTCCGCTGTCTCTCAAAAATGGAGCGTTATAGAACCCTTCCTGATTTCTAAAATATGTATAAGGTATTGAAGAATCTACAACATTTGCAGAGCCCTTTACGTACTCAGCTGGCCACATAGAGTTTCCAACTTCTGTAAGAGTCATATATATCTTCTTCATTATTGGGTTCTCATTAAGAATAATCTTAACCTTTGCATCTTGCTGAGAGCCAAAAAAGTTACAGTAGCTTACACTTGACTTATGCTCCCATAGAGAGCCAGTAGTGAAAGATGTATAAAGCTTATTATTTAGAGAATTTATAGAATATGGATAGTACGTATAAAAAGAGTCAAATCTCTCAGTTCTTTCAGAGAAAGATATCGTAAACTTGTCAGAGTCCTTCTCACTTGAAAATATGACTATTCTGTTCTCAGAGTCATATCCAGCTACGTATCGTGCGTCATTCTTTATATTTTCAGCAGCCCATATATTCATGTTCGTAGTTATAGATATTGGGGTTATACCCTCAAGACCTAACCTACATACCGCCTTCCTTATGTCATCTATAAAGTAGTCTGCATATGAGTCAGAAACAAGGCTACCTACTGCGTTGCCTATAGAGTAGTTTCCTGCATAGTACTGTACGTTATTGAACAGCTCCGTAGATAGGGTAAGGTCTGTCCCACCAGATGCGTTAGTTATTATTGATTGGTATACTGGAAGTACCCCAACCTTGTCCTCCTGATAGCACCTCAACATCCTGTCCCTTACTGCAAGACGCTTAACTGGACCAAAAGACGCATCTAGGTCTTTAAAGTCAAGGTAAAGGAACCTATTAAGTCCGTTTACGTTACTATTAAACTCAAGGTTCTGAGACCATCTAACTGTAGCTGGGAACTCTCTCTCCCTAGCCTGCTTATCTTCAATGGCCGGTCTTCCATTCTTATTTATTTTAGCTAAGAACAGCGGAGACATACTGTCCTCCTCAATCAAGTAGTTCTTAGTAGGCACAGATGAGTAGAACACACGCTGCACAGAGTCCACCTTTCCTCCTATCGGAGTTGCTGTAGAGCCTTCAAGTATTACGTAGTCAGACTTGTATACACAGTCTCCAGCTAGATTCATCTCTATATTATCTCCGAGAGTATATGAAGCTACGTCATACGTCTGAGGTATCTCGTAGTACACATCACCCTGACTTCCTGTAGAAGAAATCTTCTTCTGCCTTAAAATCTTTGCCTTAATCCCAACTATCTGGGTGGCTCCTGAAGTGTCTCCAGATGCCTGAATAAATGTCTTTGCAGACTCCTCTACCTGAACCCAATTTCCAGAAAGCTGAACAGTTGTTCCATCTGACTGATAAAATTCTGGGTCAATAAGTAGGTCTATAATCTTATAAACCTTTTGATTTAATCCTATTCCGTTATATGAACCTCCAACAAGTTTATTTTTATAGTAGTCATAAACAAAAGATATCTCGTCTCCACTCTGGAACGTATATCCTAAGTTACTGATTCTAAGAGCAAGTTGTTTTGGGGATGTAGATTCTTCTGCCGGCAACACAGAGCCATTAACTACGGATACATTTACATATGTATCAGTAACGAATCCTGTAGTTGTCTGATACTTAAATCCAGATATTGAGTACGGAACTGGTAGAGATAGTGTAGTAGAGCCAAGTGCTGCAATAGATGTAGCAGCTCCACCACTTACTGCATAGTATATAGTATCTGACAGGTTATTCGTTATTGTAATGTTTGCATTTGATGCAGCTACATATTCATTTACATCATGTATACTTACGCTATTAACTGTATATCCAGATGGAACAGATTGAGTTGTAGTGAATGTAGAGCCAGTTGTTAGTGTTCCAGTATATATGTAATCAAGATATGTAGTAGTTCCAACTGGGTATCTTCCCGGGAATCCTCCAGAATAAGTTCCATCAAAATAAAATCTAATCTTTATATTAGTTACTGGAGTTGAGCCTATATATTGGAACTGTATCTGATAGCTTCCGCCTACATTAGCTATATTAGAAACAAAAAAAGTACCATTTGCTAGTGGATTTACATAGCCTCCGGGACTACCTGCAGTATTAACAACAACTGTATAGTCTGTTCCAGATACCGCAGACACAAGCTTCTTATATTCAAATACCATCCTGTTTGGGTCTCCTACAGGCTTATTTCTGTATGTTATTGATTGTGGAGAGGCAGATGTATTAAAATATAATGTAGATGGTGCATTTGTATCACAGTTGCTATATGCAATCTTTAAGTACTGACCAGTCCCATATGACTTAAAGAACGGTATATCTCCCTGTGGGCCTCCATTGGCCACAGAAGGGAATGTAATATTAGTCAAGCTACACGTCTCACCAGTTAATGTAAGTGATGAGTACTTGTAGTCTATTACGTCTGTAACTACCTCTGACTCGTAGTTGTTGTCGTCTGTTATCGCAAGTCTAAAGTACTTAGACCAAGACGGTGCAGATGACGCTATCTGTATATTTGGCAGGTACGTCTTTCTAGTCTTCCACCAGTTGTCTCCAGTAGCTGCAGCAAGTAATGTCTCGTCCCAGTGTATGTGGGGGACATTTAATACCATAGTATTATTTGTAAAAACTCCTGAATTTCTTCCATATTCATCCATATATACAACACCAACCTTATACTTGCCTCCCGGATTTAGAACTAAATTTGATGCAGTATTTACATTACTACCAAAGAACATCTTATTTTGACCTACATATGTATTATTTGTAAGCCCAACAGTAGATGATATAGGCGACTTGTCATAGCCCTCTTTAAAGTTACCATATACCACTACGTTGCCATTTACTACTTCCTGAGCCTTAGCAGATATTGGTACATAGTCGTACTGAAGCACGTCTGGTGCCTCTGAATTATCCAACGGTATCTTCTGGCCAGTTCCAGTAAATGTATATAGTATTGGAGAGCCTGTAGAGTCTATGGTATCTATAGTATAGAAGTTGCTCCATATACCATCAAAGTACTCCCTATATATAATTTCTAGGTTCTTTACATTTGACTCACCTGACTGTATTGTAAACTGTACTGCGTTGTATGCTATAGAGTTGTCTTCAGGTAATATATTTGTCTCATTGAATATATAGTACGGTGCAAGTGAGTTAGACATAGGAGAGAACACAGACTTCTCATAGTCGTCATATATATATCTATATGAGAACTGATACATCTTGTTCTGTATAGTAAGGTTACCATTAGATACTCTTACAAAGTTTATATTAAGAGGCTCTATAACTGGTGGCTTCTTTATTACAGTAGTAAATGAAGCAAGTATGTTAGCACCGTAGTCTCCGTTCTTTGCTTTCCTTATATTTATCTTTCTTGGAACACCGTCCTTATCAAGCCAAAATAATAGGTCTCCCTCCTCAGTATTATCTGCCCTATTTATTATTCTAATGTTATGACACTGTACAGACGTAGATAAATTTATAGCTCCTGAATCTGCATTTGTACCACACTTTATAATAATTTTATGTATCCCAGTTATCTGGCTAAATTCTGTAACTAGGTGATTCCCTGAAGAGTTTGCTATAAGATATATTATAGCATCTCTTAATGTATTCTTTACTGAACCTACAACTACATAACTTGAGCTAAGTGTAAAGTTAGTGACTCCGTCTAAGTCCTTAAGAAGAACTTGAGAATTACCTATGATGTTATTAATACCGCCATATGTGGTTATATTTTTTGCATCAAGGTAGTCTCCAGATGGAACCAACTCGTTGTCGTAGTCTGAATTTAGACCTCCATTTATACTCTTGGGCTGTAAATATTGTGCCATATTTATTTTACAATGAGCTTCTCATTATCAAATGAAACATCTCTCGCTTCAGAAGGAAGGAACGGATGTATTCTTGACTTAAGAAGTCTCTTTTGGTTATAAAATTCGCTTCTCCTAATTGATTTTTCTGACATATTCATCTTTCTTCCAGTAGGCATATACTGCGAATCTTTCCAAGCTATATATGATATTAGTGCCTCTTCTGCTATCTCTGGTATCTCAGCATCGTCCTCATCTATAGAAGCCATATACTCTACTATTATGTAGTCGTATGGGAACTCAGGATTTAGAATCATAGTGTCCTCATCTATTGTATATGTACCTATAAACGTAGTTTTACTATATGCACCAAATGCCTTATAGTCAGAGCTTCCGTTAATTGAGTTAAGATACGCAAAGTCCCTAAGTCTTGTATTATCAACTGGAGCCGTTGCAAAGTCATCATCATTAAATCTAGATGTCTCTGTCTCAAGCTTTCTAAAAGCAGTTACTGTGTCGTCCCTAACGATTGATGCAATCTGACCTACGTTATTTATAACTCCAACATTTAATACGTTTAATAGGTCTGTAGGGAGCTGCAAAGTCTTATTTGGTAGAACCTCAATCCTAATTGTCTTAGGAGATGAAGTCACGTCAAGACCTATCTCTTTTGTTCCTCTCACTGCTATGTCATACAACCTCCTAAAGTGACCATTGTTATAGCCAGCTTGAGATATAAACCTGTATATTGCCTTTGATATTTTCATCTATTATTCTTTTCCAATTCTTGAAGCTGACTCCTCCTGTCTCCTCTTGTCCAAAAGACCTACTGCGTAGTCTATAGCAAATGGTATTATATCTGCAGGAACATTTAACTCATCGTCAAGATTATTCCCATCTGGAGTTCCTATAAGCCTAGCAGACATTGTCTTACTTGTAAGAGGAATCTTTGATAAGAACTGTAACTTACTTCCGTTTATATAGTACCCTATCCTGCCTTTTTCCATAGGAAGTTCGTCCCACAAGAAAATCTCCTGAGAAGATATTGGTACAGGTTGTTTTTCGATACCGCTTACCTTTATATTAGATATAGTTACTCCTATCTTTGAACTAATCGGAGTATAAGCCAACTCTACTGAGTTGTCAGAAGATATTGATAGACCTGTTACTGTAACATAGAAAGCATCAGATATAAACTCCTCATTATCAAGCTGAATGTTACCTACATATGCCCTCTGAGCAGATATTGCAATACCCATATTAAGTAATAGGTTTACCTCTCTGTCAGAGTGTGAAGCATCTACAGGAACAAGTCCACCATAGTGCGTCCTCTTAACTATCTCAATAGCTTGTCTTCTTGTCATGCATCAACCTTTTTAATATTTCCAAACTGAATAAGGCTTGGGTCTTTAAGATTAATACCAAGATAACCAAGAACCCTGAATAATACGTTATTTACTTTATTGTCAGACCACTCTACAGATGTACTATCAACTACAATCCTCTTTGTTGGTTTCTTGTAGTATGT
>Ga0247723_1000156_pt1 | contig 43177 bp, 73 predicted proteins | sample MSEWelMarce5H_FC_FD_189079 | JGI IMG/M metagenome (GOLD analysis project Ga0247723, IMG submission 189079) | Subsurface sediment microbial communities from gas well in West Virginia, United States - MSEEL Well Study Marcellus 5H_FC | ecosystem: Environmental > Terrestrial > Deep subsurface >...
CCAGGGGTTGTTTTATTTATACGCCTAGGTACGCTTTCTTTTAATAAAGGAAGGTCTCAGATGGCAAGAACACATGGCAACAAAGAGTTTGCCGCCGTAGTAAAAGAGATTGAACGCATCGGCTTCAGGGTTGAGCAAACCAAGCGTGGCGTCTACAAGATTTACCCCCCACTAAGTATTGGTGGGCGCATGTACACAACCCACGGAACACCAAAGGCGATGAAAGCCATCAAAAGCGAGTTTCGTAAAATCTACGGCATTGACTTGGCCTCAATATGATTTACCCAGAAAAAGAAATGTATAGCATTCTGGAGCCGCAACCCCCTGAAGTTAGGCTCACAGCGGAGCCACTTCTTGCTCTTTTCAAGATTGAGGGCTCAGATAACGGTATTTCATCACTGGCAATGCGTTTAGGAACTGAACGCAACTCCCTGTACAGGTGGATAGAAAACGGGATTGACCTTAGGAACGCCGAACGCATGGCTGAAAAAATCAACACGCACCCTTCTTTGATTTGGGGTCCTGAATATCACATCGCAACCTACATGGAGCAAAATCGTCAAAAAATAATGGCGCGTAGAAAGCGGGAAAAACTCGTTATTCGTCGCTCTATTGCCAGAAAGAAAAAGAGAGATGAAGCAGTCACACAATAGAAAAAAAATTTTCTACAGCCCTGAACAAACAGCCTTGACCCTAAACTTTATTGTTGATTTTACTAAAGAACGTGGTTATCCGCCGTCCGTTAGGGAAGTAGGCGAGAAAATTGGCATTAGTTCGTCGTCAACCATCCACAAATTCATACGCCAATGCGTTGACGAAGGATACATAGACATTGACGCACGTATTCCTCGTTCAATAAGAGTATCTAAGATAGGCAAAAAGTACTTATCTTCGGCTCAATAAGTGCCCTTGGTTGGATTTGAACCAACGACCTGCGGATTAGAAGTCCGTTGCGCTATCCACTGCGCCACAAGGGCTTGTGATTACAATCTAGTCCTTCTAGATAATGAATGCAAGAAAGGTAAAAATGGCATACAACTACATTGAGGCCTTCACCGAAGGTCATTCTTATAATAAAGTCGTTGCGAAGTATTTAATTGACAAAGGAATACCCTGCACTGTCCCCGAACTGCAAATAGCAAAAAATCGTGAAGAGCGCCGTCGCATGACTCTTACAGAAAAAGACATCACGCTTGATTTAGTTCCACATATTTTGGAAGTAAAAAACGTCAGCGTGGAGTTCGGCTGGGACCCTAAAGACTTCCCATTCCCTACAACGATTGTTGATACGGTTAATAGTTACGAAGACAAACAGCAGAAACCACTTGCGTACGTTTTGCGTAGTAAGAAAACTGGAGCAATGCTCGCTGTGGGGCCGTCATCAAAAGACAGATGGAAACACAAGAACCTGTACGACAAGAAACAAGAACTAACTGACAACTTCTACATAGTTGACAAACGCGACTTGCGAAGCATGGATGAACTTGTAGAGCACATCCTCAAACTCCAAAAACGTGCTTCATAACTAGATAAAACATGGCAGTTCCATATATCCACATCTTTATCATCGGTTCTATGTCATTTATTAAACCCATTAGATAAATCTATCTGCAAACAACAACGATATATTTGTATTTAGAGACGTCACTGTTCCAGCCAGTTCTTTTTAATCCACTTAGCGATGAATTCAGCACGCAACTGAGAACCCGTAGAGCCGTAATGGACCTTATCTGGATTCAACAAATGCTGCCTGGTTTGGATAAATCTATCCCAGCCAATGACGTGCATATTGATATTCCTACCAGCCTTCTTTTCAAGCATAGAGTTCCACAGTCTGGCTGACTTGTTGTTGTGGTTGCCCCAGCCCTTCCATATGGAAACCCAAGCAACCTTCCTACCTTTTAGTTCGTTCATGACTGCAGAAACCCTGTTGCCAGTGTTTTCGTACTTGTATGAAGGCGAATCGTTCGTACCGAGCGCAATTACCCAACAAGCGTCTTTGTCAACGCGCTTTTTGTAGTACCTGACCGCCTCTAAACCCGTATGAGGGTCGTTCGGCATCTTCGTAAACACCGACCTGCTGCCAGCGGCTGAAATTATGGCGTCAGGGAAACCGATTTTTTTATATTCAGCGACCTGAAACTGTTTTGAGTGCACCGTTAAAGAATCTCCGATGTGGACCACGTTTGAACATGTCCCAGGAACATTCATGAGTAGGGAGAACAAAAGACTATACATATCTATCAAGTACCTCTTCTAATAGGATTGGCTTGTAACCAGTCTGCTCAACGCTTACGCACTGATACCAGGGGTCTGGAAGTGACTCAGCATGCAAATGTCCGTGAATATTGCCTCTATAGCGATATTTCTGGTGGTCAGAGACTGGAATGTGAGTTAAAACAAACTTGTTGTACGAAAAAGTGCCCATGATGTCATAAAAATAGGGGGTATAAACGCTTAAAGGAAGTCTATCGTGATTGCCCTTTATTAATAATTTCCGGCCATGTAATAACCGCATCGTTTTGACACCTTGCTTATCTATGGCAACATCACCAAGGTGGATAACCTCGTCCTTAGGGCCTACCGTCTCGTTCCACAACTGAATCATCTCTTCGTCCATCTCTGAGGCGCTATCCCACGGACGTAACTTGTCGCCGTGCTTGGCTGAGAACTCGCAAATGCGTTGATGTCCCCAATGCGTGTCGGCTGTAACGAAAATTGACATATCTCCATCGTACCGGGAAGAAGTAGGAACTCAAACGTTTTGTATGGATTTATCCAATAGTGGATTAGGCTTCAAAATTTATCGTGTGCCCCCCCACGCGCGCCCGACCCGTTCAGAAAGAAGCCCCGAGAATCGCCTCACGGGGTCCGAAAACGACCACTTATAGTAGTTATCCACACCCTGTGAATACTACCCTCTGTGGTTGTCCACACCCTGTGGATAAAGGTCAAAGCGAACACATGTACGACGAACACCTGTACGCACGAACACATGTACGACGAACACATGTACCCATCACATAAATACTTGACAAAACATTACGAAAGTGCTAGTCAATACACATCACATGACGCCATACCTGATTGTAGATAATGCCTCATGACCCACACAAAAGTGCGCCTCACAAGCACGCTTTTACACATCACATAAGTCGCATCAAACTATTAGTTACACACACTTCACACACCACACAGTGAGGTGTTCTACAATGAGTCAATGCCTTTCTCTTATGACATAGAACCAAATGACTCACCACGTCTAAGGCGTCACATGTCAAGAGTAAATAGTGATGACAGACTAGAAGTCAAAGCACTAGGCGCAAACCTAGGGCAACTCGCACGAAGCGCACAGGTCTTTGACCCTAACGCATACGACGGTGACGGTGATGGTGTAGTACAAGACGGCACACCCTTTGAGAGACCAGCAGTGTTGTCTAACATCGCATCAGTAGCAAGAGGTCTCGCAAGCACCACGGGTGGCTACGGGTCATACACACCAAGAGGTTCGTGGACAGTAGGTCTCACTAATGAAGAGGTCGCAGAGAGGGCAGTACCTAGCACCCCTGCTGCCTTCGTAGAGATGCTAGTCGCACAAGGCTCTACGGGTAACCTATCTGACAGTGTACGTGAAGCACTAGACATGGCACTCTTTGACGAAGAGAAGGTCGCCCAACTACGCGAGGCGTTACGCAACGCACTAGATGAACGCCCTGCGTTACGTGCTTCCTTTGATAGGTTCGGCGTACCACCCATAGGCGTTCACCCAAACAAGGACAAGGATGATGAGAGCGTTGGTTACCAAGGTGTCGCATTTGGTAAGCAAGCAATCTTCATCACAGAAAAGACGCTAGACAAGGGCGCTATGTCACAGTGGTTTGGCAGAAGAAAGTTCTCTGCCAAGGTGTTCTCCTTCACCACATTTGCACCAAGAATCAAAGGCGTTGACCGTGCCTTCGCAGGAGAATCAGCAGAAGACATAATCACCCATGAGTGGGGTCACTACCTCAACTACCTAGTAGCAGACATAGCACCAGACGCACAACTACGTGACTTGGCGTCAGCCCTAACGCAAGACTCTTGGTACATGTCAAGTTACTACACCAATCGCATTTCCCCAAGAGTGAAAGAAATGTTTGACTACTTTGATGGAGCCATGAAGAGTGGTGAGAAGGTAGACCAACCAGATGGTGTTCCGTTCGTCAAGACCGTATACGGTACTTCATCACCTGTTGAGTTCTTCGCAGAATCAGTAGCAGCATACTTCTCTCCTCGTGCGAATACTAGGAAACTACTCAACGATGAAGCCACAGACATAGTTGAGCAGATGCTTGGCATCAAACAAGTGTCTCGTAGTGGATTTGCGTCAAGAACAGGAAGCCTAAAAAGCAGCACGGGTAGCACCCTGCGCAATAAGACACCACAAGAGATAGCAGACATTGTAGTACCCAAAACAAAAGCAGACGCAATCGCATTAGCCGACGCGCATAGCGCTTTGCTTACGGACCCAGGTGGCGTTCCTTACATAGCATCAGAACCAGAAGTGTTACAACAAATAGTACCTAAGGGTATTGACGCTATGGACTTCTCGCCAGAAGCAGTATCTCGTATGAAAGAGATGGTAGTAGAAGCACTATCCAATCACCCAAACTTCTACGAAGCAGTACAGAGATTCGGTATGCCACCTGTTCTGATAACAAAGCCAGGCGAAAGACTGGATGGGGCGTACGCCATTGCTGGTGTAGAAGGTTTCCCTGCTATCACTATTGACTCAACCGTCAGAGAAATGGCGTTGGTCAATGGGTTCCCTAATGGAATGTACAAAGACGAACCGTTTCTTTTTGGAACAAGAACTTTCCTATCAGACGCCACGAGTGAAGGTTTCTTCATTCACGAATGGGGTCACTTTCTCAATCGTTTAGCACTAGACGTACACCCAGACGACGAAATAAAAGCACTAGCGCGTTTTTGGTGGAACGAAACTTGGGACCTAGATGAATACCTGCCCAAGATTGCTAAACTTCTACGCAGATTCGTAAAGCCAGAAACACGGGTAGACGCTAGATACATTGGCGCTCAGAAATTTGGTAAAGCAGCAAAGAACCACAAGTCCGTTGACTTTACGGGTTACCCACACGTGAAGACACAGTACGGACAGTCAATGCCAGCAGAAGCGTTCGCCGAAGCAATTACAGCAGTGTTGTCTAACAACATTGATGACAAAGAAATGGTCAGTCCTGAACTACGCAAGGACATTCTTGACATACTCGGTTTCTCTCCATCAGTAAAAGAAGTAGATAAAGCAGGAAACTCAGAGGGTAGAGGTAGTGGATTTGCCTCAAAGACCGTCACCAGAGGACCTGATGGCACGAGAATTATTGACACATCTGACCCTTTCACACCGTTGAGTGGTTCTGATTGGCTAAAAGACGCTACGGATGACGAGGTAGCAGATGCTGTAACGCCTACGGGTATTGATGACGCAATAGCGCTTACGATAATGAATACGTCATACGGGGACGACCCAGCAAATTACCCAGCAGAAGAAGCAAAAGTACGTCAAATAATGACGGACCACATCTTCAAGTTTTACGGTAGGGACAGCAATGGGAAAATAGCAACAGACGCAAACGGGCAGCCCATTAGTTTTTCTGTTCCTTACGATTTTTCTCCACAAGGCAGACAAACAGTCAAAGACATGGTCAAAAGAATGATGGCAGAGTCGCCAGAATTCTCATGGATGATTAGACGCTTCGGGTGTCCACCAATGATGGTTATAGACGAAGCAAAACTCACCCAACTAAACAATCAGGTTGAACAAATGCGTCTTGCTGGTCAAGACATCTCTCTTCCGTTCCATCTCGCAGACGGAGCAGTCGGTGGTTTCTCGGTAGGTACTTACGGGATAACACTCAGGACTGACCCCAGAACAGACAACTTACCAATGGGATTTTACAGAAGGTTGGCAGCAAAAAGAAAGACTGGAAGGATAATCACAAATCCTGACGGAAGCAGGGAAGAAGAAAAAGAAAACTGGATGAACAACTTCGGACTATCCCTAGCCGATAAGGGTATTCACGAATGGGCTCACTGGTTCTACGCAACCGTAAAAGGAAACAAAGGACTACTGGGTAAGTCACGCAGGGGAGATAGAAAATCTCGTCTTTCCTACTTGTTCCCTGGTATTCCTGTGGCAGATGCTGAGAAAATGACAAAAGAGTTCCTTGACGCTTTTGACGCAGACGGTTTCATACCTTTCAACGGCATGAGTGCGCAACATCTTGAAAGAATAATGACGACAGCACGAAGAAGCATCAGTAGAAACCTAAGCAACAAACCACTAACGGAACAGTTACTTGCCGACGCAAGATTCGTGGACCTAATCAACGACTATGTGAATAATGTAATCAACGCCCCTGATGGTTGGTCTCCCTCGCAGGCACAGGAATTCGCCGACCAGATAGCGATTGAGTTTCCTTATCTAGTAGATGACATGCCACCACTTATTGCTGGAACATACGCAACAGCAACTCGTCAAGAACTATGGGCAGAAGCAATACTTTTGTTCTCCTCACCAGACAGAAAGTTGAAGGCTAAGTACCTAACGCCAGAGATAGAAGCATTTATTGCTTACGCGTTAGGATTGAAACAAGACAAAGACGCTAGTACCCCATACAACAAACCATGGTCGTCTCGCAGTGGTCTCGCTTCTTCTTCACGGGTGAGGAGATTACACGCAGCGCAAGACAGCATAGATGAAAGAGTCTCCGACAAGGACGACGGGTTCGCTAGTAGAAATGCCGGCGATGCTAAATCAACAACAGTAAAGATGTCTCGTGAAACATCTAGTACGTCACGATTTACGGTTGGCGACTACGAGTTTGACATAACGGATGAAGATTTGTCTACTTATGATTGGGATACTGCTTATGACCAGTGGACAACTTGGTCGGGCAACTGGCGCATGCGTCATTTGTCGTCAGCAATGATGGGTATAGAACAGCAACCCACAAAGGGTGGCGAAGAGTCGCTATCAACAGTCCACGAAGTAATGCGCTCAGGTGAACTGCTAGACGCACCTAACCATGTAAAAGACTCCGTTCGTGAATCACTGATAAATACACATAAGACGATGGAAAAAATCTCTACGGGTGACACAGTTAGCGATAGACCGTTGTACCGAGGACTTGGTTCAGTTCCTGATGATTCAGAGATACTGATGGCAGAACAGGGTGAGACAATAACATTCCCACTTAGCGCGTTCACCCCAGACAGAGGATTAGCCACAACATTCGCCGACATGAATGCCGAGAGCGACAAAAAAGTAATCCTCCAACTTCAAAATGGTGCCCATGTAGCGTCTAGTGACTACACAACACAGATAAGAGACCTAGAAAGCGACTGGGTAGAAGTACCAATTGAGTCCGTTACCCAAGGAGAGTTCACTGTCGTATCCAAGCGTGAGCAAGATGGGTACACGGTTGTAGAACTATCGCATTCTAAGACGTTTGACCCACTATCAGGAAAGATGGTTGACACGAACGTTCGTGAGGGGTTCGCTTCTTCCAGCATGAGACCAGAGCGACGGGTATCCGATAGCGCTATCCGTACGCTTACAGACAACATGGACTTCCTACGAGATAACCCACCAATGGGTAAGGGTGGCAAAGACCTAGACGACCGTTGGGCAGAGCAGACGATAGGGAAACTTCGCAGTGGCGAGATAACTCAGGAGGATGCGTTTGACCTAATGAATGCTGTCATTGAGATACTCAGCGACGGGTTCAGTAAAGACCCAAGCCAAAAAGATAATCCAGAAGGAAAACTTCTCGCCTATCAAAAACTCGTAAAGCGCTTACGCAAACTTGCTGTTGGTGGCATGAGCAAAGACGACATGGACGACCTCCGTAGAGAGCAGGGAATCATCCCTACTGTCACCAACAAGCCAAAGCCGACTCCTTATGCTGGTGGTCGTTTCGGCTTCTCTTCCACAACAAGAAGAGAAGAACTATCTACTCGTGCGCAAGAACGTATTGACGCCATTGACACACAAGTAGAAGAACTTGAATCATTCAACCAACGTCTAATGAGAGCAATCAGTGAACTTCAAGCCACGGGCAACTGGGAAGGCGAGAAGCACGACGTTTTCCTCAAAGAGGGCAACAGTCCCAAGACTTACACCAAGGAGCAATTGGAAAGCAATGGATGGACACAAAGAGTAAGAGAAGAATCAGCAAAAGCGCATTTTGATAGAGAAACGTATGTAAACAGTCTAAAAAGAGACAGAAACGGCCTTGAAGATAGTCAAAAACGTCTTGCTGGTGAATACCCAGAAACAACGATGGTTGTTGATGAGTTACTACTTGACGAAGACAACGTAGAGAGCATCAAGGCTAGGTCGTTGGAAGTTGATTCAATGAGTCGGCAACAAAGAGAAGAAAGATTCACGGACCCCAATGACCCTGACGCAGTGTATGTGGTTCATTTCGGAGCGACCAAACTAGAAGGTGGACAACTAGACCCTTCTCGTTCACGAGGACAAGTGGGCGCAGGTATTGCTGGGAATACTCGTCAGATAAATGACGAGACAGCCAGATACATGGTCGGATTGCGTAACGACGCAAGACGAGACCTGTCTATTCTAGAAGAAATAAAACGTCAAATGGAAACCGATAAAGTTGTTGACTTTGATGCGATAGCAAGAACAGACCCGAAAGACCTCCTAAGAGCAGGAAGAGCAAAAAAGTTGCTTGGTATTGACCGTCGTGACTTCAACTACGAGCGTTCAACGTTCACGCCTCCTTATTGGAACCCTGAAAGTTTTGACTCTCAAATTGACTATGAAAAAAGAACACTGTCTAGACTTGACAAAGTTGCCGACCAGTTAATAGCAGACGACTATCAGTACACAAGTACATACAGAGCGTCAGGATTACAAGATTTGTTGGGCTCGTATGGAGGAAGATACGCAGAAGGAGACTCTTCGGAGTGGGGAGACAGAGCACAACGGTCAACAACTACGGGTATTCACATCTTCAAAGTAAAGATAGGCGATAACGCAGTTGAGCAGAACAGCGTTGGAGAAACTCACCTAGTTGGCAAACACACTCCAATCGCTTCACTCGTTGTAGACAGTAGCGCCAACGACGACAATCCTGCTCGTGAAGTCTGGAAGGGTTGGCTTGATTCGGTTATTGAGCAGGACATCGCTGAAAACAGGAGTCGTTCTGGTTTTTCTAGCACGACTAGACCGACCATACCTATGCGCCCATCCTTACAACTAACACCTACTGACGACATTGAGGAAGCAAAGAGAACTGGTCGTCCACTCTCCATACTTCGCCCAGGAACTCTTCCTCCAAAGTCGCAAGCAGAATACGACAGAGTCATAGAAGAAGCAATGAAGAACCTTGATGAAGCGAAGGAAATAAGAAGGCGCTATCAGGCAATCTGGGATGGAACAACAACACCACCTTATTCTGATGAACAAAAAGAAGGAATAGAAGCGAAAAACAGAATCAACAATGAACTGCTGTTTCAGTTTGTTGATTTAGTTCCACTTAATAGACTAATGCAAGAAGAATTTTTAGAACTCGGGTTTGACTATGAAACCGAAGCAAAGGTTAGAAGAGGAATAGAAGTCCATCTTTCCACATTTGTCTCGTATTTCACCAGTGCTCAATACAGTCAGGAAAGCACATTGGGAGACGAAGCAAGGCTTCAGCACTCAGTGGAGGCACTTGATAAAGCAGACATCGCAATCGCCTTCCCTAAGGACCTTCTTGAGAAGTTGATAGCCGATGGACGGTTTAAGACACAGTTTGAAACACGGACTTCACGTGGTGCGCTTCATCCAGAAGGAAGAATCTCGGGAGACGTTGCTCAGTTCGGATACCACCCAGACACTGCCCCGGATAAGCGTCCTGTTTATGGATACCTTACGTCTGGTGGAAGTATTAATAAAAGAAATTTGGGAAGTATTAAACAGTACGGTGAACTTCAGTTTGTTCTCAAAAGGGATTCACATTCACGCTCAACATACACAACACACGACAGTCTTAGTTCAGGCCTAACACCTTCACCAATGGGGATACCTAGTAAGGATGCTTCTGGAAAGGTTGGAGAAACAATGTATTCAGAAGCGCAGATACATGGAGGCGTCAGTCTTTCGGATGTTGACTATGTAGTCATAAATGTTGGAGAACCAGACCAATGGGATTGGCAGAACAATAAGGTTTCACAAGAAGAGTTTGATTCAATCAGTGGAATGCTCGCACGGGTAGGCATTCGGGTAGTTCCAGTCAGAGATGGCGAAATAGTTGATACGTGGAACGGTGGGCAAGTCGTTCCAGAACCTCCAGCAGATACAATCCCAGAACAAGAACCAGTTAAGGCAGTCGCATGAGACAAGAACTAATAGCAGTGCGTGGGCAGGACAAATTGTTTTACACACACGACATCACTAGTGAACCTAATGTTGTTAGACGGATGGGTTACATCATCAGGGGAAAGTCTGACGTAAAGATAGAAGTTGATATTGACCAAGTTCTTTCTCGTGGGTACTGGGAAGAACCACAACAGCCAGAACGTGAAGTAAAAGGCAAGTCGGTTCAGTGGGTAGACCTAGCAACCAAGTCGTTCGTACTGGATGCCCCGTCATTTGACATCAAGTCCCTGAACTACACAATGCCCGAAGTGCGTGAAAGAATCAAGAACCGTATTATGGCTGGCGACAAGGGTGGCAAAGCAGGTCAATGGTCTGCTCGCAAGGCGCAACTACTCGCTATAGAGTATCGTAAAGCAGGTGGTGGCTACAAGGGTGGTCTACGCAAGACGCAGCGTTCGCTCAAGAAGTGGACACGAGAGAAATGGACAACATCAGATGGCAAACCAGCGATTCGTAAAGGTGGCACTCGTCGCTACCTTCCTTCTTCTGCTTGGTCTCGTCTTACGCCAGCACAGAGGGCAGCGACGAATCGTAAGAAAATCATCGGAAGTCGGCAAGGCAATCAGTTTGTTGCAAATACACGAAGTGCAGAGAATGCTTCGCGCAGAGCGAGAGACTGAAGTTATCCCCGGCCGGGACCAGTCCCGATAGTCTTTACCACTTACCGAGTGGACAAGCCTCGCCTACAAAACGCACCTTCATAAGCAGTGGGCAACCACAAACCTTACAGGTCTTCTTCCACTTCTTCATGTGTGGACATTCTTTACAGATTGCGTATCTACGAGCAGCGATTGACGCTGATACTTCTTGCATTAGCGCATTCTGCGCTGACATTTAAGGCAGAACTCCGACCACGGGTAGTACCTGCGCATGTTTATAGGGTGGGAACAGTCAATTATCTCCGTGACCTTGGCATTCACCGTGTCTCTAATCATCTGAGACATGGTAAGACCAATCTTCTCGGAGGCTTCCTTCCAGCGTTCCCTATCCTTATTCGTCAAGCGAACGAGAATGTTCTTGTCAGCAGGACCATCTTCTGGTGAAACCTCAGTAGACATAGACATGTCGCCATGTGCTTCACGGTCAATAGCCGAAACTAGATTACTAATCTCTTGGTCTTTTTCACTCATCAACTATCTCTGCGTCCTGTATTGGTGCTTGCCCGAGGATACCAGCAACCATGTCTGGTGGAAGTACGCCCGACATACCCATGATTTCCAATAACTTACGAGCCTCTGTCTCTGGGTCAAAGGCGTCAATAGCAGCAGGGCGACCCCCTTCGCCAGCAAGAGTTGCTTTCACCGACTCCGAGCCCCGTACATCCATCTGAACATTGATGTTGGTGGCTTCCATGCCAAGAAGTTTAGTTCTTCTGTCCATGATTGAGAGAACTTGTTGTATCGCTTTGAGGTCTGGTTCTACTGCCACCTCGGTGCCGTCGTCCATTCTTACCTTTCGGTGCTGAGTAAGTGGCCAGATTGCTGCTTGTAGGTTGTCTAGGCGTTCCAGTTCCATGCGTAACACCTCTGGGTACGCCATGAGTGCTTCTCTGTTCAGTTTCTCTAACTGACGCTGTACAGCCCTGTGTACGGAAGCAGACGTAAGGTCAAACCTTCTGGCAATTTCAGATACTGCTACGCCAGCCTGTCTCATCTTGAAAATACGTAAGTCTCGCTCTGCGATGAACTCTTTCGTCATCACTTTATTACTGCGCTCTTGACTCATTTTGTTACCTTAGCGTACTCCACTACTTCAAACGGGAAAAGCCTACCCCTCTTTATCTTGGTAGGCCATGGCCTGTCGTCACGAGCACCTCGGAAATGCTTGACATCATAAGTGTACGCCATGCCAGACGAAATGTCAGGAGTGAGCGCAATACCAAACTCCGGCCAACGGGACCACACAGCAGAACCAAACGGGCGCAACTGACGATTTGTCATGCTTTCTCCCAAAGGTGCGTGATGCTCCAACCAAAGAGCACACTGATACGAATCTCTGATGTAGTCAAGATACTTGGCAACCTCAACGGCTACTGCTTCTGCCGTGCGACCACCTGGGTCTACGAATGCCTTGTACAGAGGACCCATGATGAGCAACTCTGGCTTCGTGTCCTCAATGGCACGCTCCAACACTTCTCTATCTTCTGGCTTCATCAAATCAAAACCCGATGGCTTGACGAGAAGTTCTGCTGTTGGCGACTTCGTGTAGCCCCGAGCAAACGCAGCATTGTAGATTTCACGAGAAGTACGCCTAATGATGCGCTCTGGATTTTCCAAGTCCACAGTCAATGTACGCACCTGTCGCATGCGTTGATAAGTGAATGGGTGTACACCACAACCTGAAAGTATTGCCACCTGCCTCGCAAGCATTGTCTTGCCAACACCTTCGGCAGCAACAACAATAACTCGTTCTGTGCGCTCAATCAAATCGTCAATGACCCAATCGTAAGTGTCATCACTGCTCTCGGAAACGAACTCGCTCCACGATACTAGTCTGCCAAAATCCCTAGGCTTGTCTCTGCCTGCCGACATCGCAATGCCTTGCGCTTTGATAAGCAACTGATGTGGCGACAAGTCGTTACGAAGCATTAGTTGTTCAAGTTTGTTCCTCGCCTCAATAAATACGTCAGGGTTAGAGACAACTTCAACCATCGGAGCGACTTCAATAGTCGGGGCAGTTGTTACGGGTGCGTCTTCTCCAAGCAACAGGAGTTCATCTATGTCTCCACCGAGAGACAAGAAGTCAGTTATGTCCTTGTATTTCGGTGTGTGCCAAACTCTTGCTTCGCAACCAGCCTTTGACAACTCGCTACATACCGTCTTTGCGTGAGCCATCCCTGGTTCGTCATTGTCGGCAATAATCTCAACTTCTGCGCCAGCGAGAACTGCTGTGTGTATCGGCAACCACTTACCAGCACCTCCTGGCATTGTCGTTGCGATAATCCCCATGTCCATGAGAGTGTCGGCATCTTTTTCACCCTCAACAACCCAAATAGGGAAACCCTCTTTTACGGCATTGATGAGTGCTGGAAGATTGTAAAGAACTTTTGGTGTGTCGCCGAGGGAGTATTCCCATCCACCTCTACCATCGGGCTTACGTTGTCGGAATGTTTTCTTCCCATCACCGTCAATGTAACGGAGTTTCTGGAATAGAAGTTCTCCGTCTTTATCAGTGTAGTTGTAAGTTTTAGTAAGTTCAAGTTTTTCTTTGTTACGTTTTTGTGGTGGGAACAAAGATGCTTGCGTCAAACCAATTGATTCGCAAATTTCCTTACTACTGCACGGCGAGCCCCGATGACACGAAACCAGAATGTTTCCAGTGTTGCTATCTTCGGAGATTGACAGAGATGGATTATCGTCATCATTACGACACGGGCAACGTGCTTCCCATCCGTTAGAAGTTTCGCTTACTCCTTTTAGACGAGAAAGAAACTCGTCTGTATGCGAAGAGGACATTATCGTGCTGCTTTTTCTAGGAATTGACCACCGTTTGCATCACGAAGTCCTACGCCTCTGAAAACTATGCGACCTTCACGACCGAGAGTAACATTCTTGGACCAACGCATTTCTGCTCGTTGTTGTTCTTCGTATCCACCCCAGATACCCCATGGCTCCCATTTGATTGAATACTCTAAACACTGCACGGCAATAGGACATGTAGAACAAATCTGTTTTGCCTTTGACGTGTTGACTTTTATTTCGTTTAGTTCTTCACGCTTCCCAGTTTTTTGTAGAGGGAACCACCACTCTGTTGGATAACCCTTGCAGTTACCATTCTCTGGTGAAAAACTACCCTGTTCCAAATCAACTCCCATGCTGTTGCCCCGTTATTCTACGCACGTCTCTTTCAGTAAGAAAAATTGTTGCGTAACGCATCCGAAGGTTACCTGCGTCATCCGTCATTACAACATCAACAGCATCAATTGGTATTCCAAAATGTGACGACAGTGATGCTTTCATCATTTGTGTTTCCGTTTCTATTGATGCGAGTTCGTCATCATCAATAAAAGTAGCGCGAGGTTGTGCGATTGCTAACGAAGCCATCGTTGTCTCCACCTTCTCTGCACGCAAACACCACACGCACGCAAGTTTTGGTGCAGTCGCTGCTCTCGGTCGTTGTTCTATGTGACCACACGAAAGAACATGGTGATAAGTAACGGAGCCCCAGCCTCCAACTCGCCTTATCTCTACGACGTCTCTACGGGGCGCACGGCGATGTTCTGTCGTCATGAGTCATACAATAACAAAACCCCACCCGAATAAACGGATGGGGCGTTGCTAAATCGTTATGCGCTCACGGGCGCACTTTAATGATTAGAAAGGTTCGTCTGATGGAACTGTTTCTTTGGTTCGCTTAGGTGTCGGCTTCGCTGACGAATCATTTGATGAAGCACGACGACGCTCAATTGATTCAAGTGAACCGGTACGGATTCCGATTTCCATTGCCTTGATTTCAATTGTTGAACGCTTCTGTCCAGAATCTTTGTCGTCCCATGAACGTTGGTCCAGAGTCCCGACGATAACTACGCCCACACCCTTTTCCAGCACATTCGCTGAGTTCTCTGCGAGGTATCCCCATGCGACGATGTTGAAGAACGATGTCTTCTCCACCTTCTCACCAGAAGCATCCACATAGTTGTCGTTCACAGCGACAGAAAACTTCAACTGAGCCTTCTGATTAGAAGTGAACTTCAGTTCTGGGTCTGATGTGAGGTTTCCCACAATTGTTGTTGGTGTAATTGCCATGTTGTTTTCTCCAATGTTCGGGGGGTTGTCCAACTGGTTGTAAGACTACCTTCTTATGTGTAGAATCGCAACTATGAGTAAAAAAAACGAGTTTGAAGTTCGTCTTGAGGTAATCAAGCACATGTCAATCATGCTTCTAGAGATGTCAGAAGTTGATTTTGATAACCTGAGCCCCGAAGACGAGACAATGATGTTGGAAGACTTTGAGGAAGTTGCTGGTCATCTACTTGACTCGGTCGGTTTTGAGCCCTCAAGTAGCGAAGATGGCGTCAGTTTTACGGCAAAAATGAGCATTATGGACCCCGAAAAATACATTACAGATTTTTTAGACAAAAGTGGTGATTCCTAACCCTTACCCCACAAGGGTTTCCCGAGGCTGAAATCTTAATTCCTTGCTACGCAAGGGTTTCGCAATGGTTGACGTAGCCATAAAAATTGGTAAAATAGTTATGTTCAGTTAAAACACTGACGACGACATAGGCAAGCGCCTGTTATTTGCTTGTTGACCTATCCGCCGAACATTGGAGAACACCTTGACCAGAAAACACTTCCTATTGGCTTTTGCCATCTTCTTTGTTGTATTGATACCCACCGTGGTATTTGCTCAAAGTCCACCACAAGACATTTCCACTGAGGATGTCAAAGTAGTGGTGAAAGAGGTGACGTCAAAAAACAGTGTTTTAATACGGTCAACTCTCACAAAAACAAACGTAGCGAAAGCGACTTTGCAATTCTGGGAAGAATTAGCACGGTGCGAAACGCAAAGCAACTGGCAAGATACGGGGCAGTGGGCAGGTGGATTAGGCATCTACACCAAGGGAAAGTTTCCTGATGCCGACATGGGTACTTGGGAACGATGGGGTGGCGAAGAGTTCGCTCCTTCCCCTGACAAAGCAACCAAAGAACAGCAAATCATTATTGCTAATCGCATTTCAGTAGAAGGTTGGAAAACAACCGTTACTCGTGACGCAGACAAGGCCCGGCGCATGGGCGTCCCGCAGGTGTACGTATGGGAAAAAGAACCAACTGGATTTGGTGGTTGGGGTTGCTACAAGTCAAAATCAACAGGCAAGTACAGAATGGCTAAGCCTCGCCTCTACTATCACGACAATCCCCACTTAGTTCCCCGTGCTCAGTTCTACTTCAATGAACGAGGTCACATTGTTGAGGATTTACAAACATTCCTTCGCATCACAGTGGACGGACATTACGGAGTTAAGACCAGAGAAGCCCATTCCAAATGGCTCAAAAGCAGACGTCTCCCCACGGAAGGGGTACCAGCAATGCCTACACAGCGAGTGGTAATTACTTCAACAAAGTGATACATTCACAGCATGTACTCATCACCACTTGAAGACCCAACGTTCAGAGTCCCGAACCTAACAGTTGGGGAAGTTGAACTCCTGCTTAGCGATAACGCAGAAACAATCAAACTCCTGCTTGGTGTGGTACGTGAATGGTTCGTTCCAATGATGTATCACTACTCTGAGGAGTATTGGTGCGCTGGCTGGCTTCAAGACCTTGAAGTGCAACTCCCTCAAATGATTCCTTCAGTGGCCATCGCCGCGGGACTTCTGGGAGAAATACCTTTCTGGGATGATTCGGTGGAGTTGAAAGACTTTGATGTAGACCCAATTCGTTGGAAAAAGTACGATGTCACGCAAATCGCTGATTGACCAATACGGTTCCGAAGTAATACTCCGTTGTAAATGTGGAGACATTCCCTCGCACATGATGGATATGAAAGTCCCGAGATGCCCAGTATGCCGTGAGGTTACGGAAGTTCTTTTTGGTGCTAACTGGGAATCAATAAAAGATAAATACAAATAAAAGTTGTATTTACGACCTCTTACCCATATTATGGAAGAAGAGATTATGAGTAGCACGGTTCTGAACAATCCAACCTTTTGGTCGCTTATCAAGCATCAGATACTCTGAAAGTCCGAGCCTGACGACCTTCCCACACGGGTACTTGGTCGCCTCACTCGGTGCGTACATCAAACACACAGAGCATCTCTCTGCAGTTTGAAACTCAGGCTTTGGATTCACACCTACTAACAAGGGGCTTTCTACTACCTCAAACTTGTGCGTCAAAAGGTTTTCCTGCGCTTCTTCTTCTGAGCCAGCAAACGGGACTGCGTCACCAGGCGCAAGTTGATACTTTCCTCCGAAAAGACTCACGCTTCTACCTCGGGTTCCATGATTTCGTCAACAATCAGTTTGGCGTACTTGCGACGCAAACGCCACAACTTCTCATTCAGTTCTTTGAACGATTTAGTGTGTCGTGCCTTTGATGAAATGTGTGGGTCAAAAGTCCCGTACTTCTTGAAAGCGATGTTGTCAAGGTCGGGAGACTCAAGAATGATGTCTGAAATCCAATCGGCTTTCTTGTCCATTGAGAGCATTAGTTCGCACATCCCGTCGTAACCGAATTCGTTGTAAACCTTGTGTGCAACAATGTCGCAGTAGTGCTTACGATAAATTTGCTCTGATGTACCTGCGCTCATGAATTGACTAATAAACTCAGCCATCATCTCGGTTGGTTCACCTTCGGATTCAAATGATTCGTCCATAAGCCCCCATTGTAGTCATACTAATTATGACACTCGGGTGTGTCAAGCAAGTGCAAGAATAATTGACTGGGTTTCTGCTTTTTTGCGTGTAACCCATGAGTTGTTATCCATTGAGGCAATTGCTCGCTCTTCTGGTCTGGCGTCCCGATAATGGTCCAAGTACTCGCCGACAGCGTTGTATGCCGACCAACCATTGAAACCGTAACCACCAGCGTTCTTGTCGTTGATGTACAAACCACGAACAAGTAAATGGATGTCGTCAACATTTTTCTTTTGACGGTCTGTTTCGTTTTTCTTGTGAGGAAACACGCCGTTTACGATTTTGTCAAGGGCTAAAGAACCGGCCGGGACTGGCACTCCCAAAAGTTGCTTAGCAGTTGCTTCAAACCCAGTTGCCCACATAGTGGAAAGTTTGAGTACTTCTGCTGCGTCCTCAATTGCTGCTTCTGCGTTACGGGTATGTCGTGCTGTGAAGACTGCGCTGGCCGCACCAAGTCCCGCGATAACGGTGTTCTTGCAGACGGCTCGGATTGATGTGTTTGCGTATGTAATTGCTGTCTTACCATCGTGTCCGTTGCGAACAAGCAGGTAACGCTGAATCTTGTCGTTGATTCCATTCGGGTCAATAATGAGTGCGCCCAAGTCAAGACATGCGAAAAACTCACGACCATCGTTGAGGACACCACATGTATCCACGATTGCGTCGCCGGCCGAGGCCCCGACAATTGCCAGAGCACGGTCAAGGCAGTCCTTGTTTTGCTGAACAACGAAACGAGTTCCGACTGTTGATAAGCCATCAATGGTTCCATTTGGGTTCACCCGAACTGTCGCACGGCTGTCTGAGATGAATACGGGGCTCCCGTCGGGATTGCGAAGGGGGTTCAGGTCGTCATCAACAGCAATCACCTTTGTAAGGGCGACATCAAAGTCTGCCTGTGCTGCCGTGAGCATCGCCTCAGCCGTCTGGAGACCAGCCATAGGCTGACCCAGTCTGTGCCAAGGGATTTCCCTGTCGGCATAAGCCATCTTGGCTCTACCCATTACGTCTCGTTCTAGTTCATGTGCCATCTCTAAGCCTTCCGTTAGATTTATGAGAAAGCATACTACGGAATAATGAAATACACAACTTCGTTGAGAAGTTTGTGAGCCCAGCGTTTTGGCTTGCTGATGTGAGTTGGGACAGCAAAAAGCCCACCTGCCGAGGGGTAGCAGGTGGGCTTCAGAGCCTTATCAGAATGGGGATTTTGTTTTCTTTTTCATTACACTTTTTAGTTCCACTCGTGTAATTCGGAGAGTGATGAACCCTGCAACAATTGTTACTGCCAGCAGGGGGTGGATGTTGATTGCTAAGTCCATTTTTTTACTTTCTTTCGCACCTTGATTTTGTATCCGTTGAAACGAAGCAGTTCCATGATGTGTTCGGGTATTCCGTCAGTAACCACTATGCCCTTTTGGTTCAGGGCTAGACGAATAATGTCTTTCTTCTTCATACCTTCATACTAACGGTAGAAAGAACTAAAAACAACATGTCGCCTACTTTTTTTGGTGGAGACTAAATGCCCCACACCTTGCGCCACATCTCTGCGACTACTTCCGCCTGCGCCTCGCTGAGGCAAGGAATGGTGTAGTTGAAAGAGTCAGAGGAGTCTCCTGTTGGACTAGAAACCCAAACCTCTACTCGTGAGCCCTGTGCGTAACAAGCGGTTACGCTTCCCTTCATCTGTACTGTTGTGTTGTTCATACCTTCAATGTATCGGTAGTAAGAGGTAACAACAACCTCTCAAACACCTTTTCTAAATAATCCCATCAGCAGTTCACCCAACGAGTCGGCTTCAGCAACGGGACCCCCGTCAACGGCTTGATTGACCACGCCACGCTTACGCTCAATGAGGTTATAGATTTCCTCATCTATCGTTCCGTCACACAGCAAGTAGGTCGCCGTAACCGACGATTTCTGCCCCAATCTGTGACAGCGTGAATAAGTTTGGTCTATATCAGCGGGTGTCCAAGGTAATTCCACAAACAATACATCTTGTGCGACCTGAAGGTTGTGCCCCGTTTTCGCCGCTTGGATTGAGAGAACAATGACTGGGGCTTCTTCACATGGCAATGTCATAAACTTGTGCTTCTGCGCTTCTATCTCGTTGATGTCCATTCCCCCTTGGATGCGTAAGTTCCCGAACGCAAGTGCGAGTTCATCCACTACATCTCTATGGTGGGCGGCGATGACTACTTTGCGTCCTTCGGCTACGCGGGACTCAACCCATTCTTTGATAACGGGCATTTTTGCTTTTGCTGACAAGCGACGCAGAACAGAAAGGCGAACTAAGTGCTGGTTTGACTCTGCTTTGATTTTGGCAACAACAGCAGCAGAGTTTGGATTCAGTCCAAGTTCCAGTGCTATCTCTTTTGCTCGTTGGACAAGGTACTCAATGATGTCAGTTTCGGCTTTTCTGTATTCTTTCATTCCGGCCGCAGTCCCGTCAACAAGCACGGGGTCGTGAACAACAGGGGGTAGGTCGGATAAAACTTGTTCCTTTGTGCGCCGAATGTAACAAGTTGAGCGAAGTAAGTCATTTAGTTCATCAAGATTGCTGTGTCCATCAAGGTGCCACTGCCCCCATTTGTCTTTGAAGGCCCCGCAGTAACGTCGGTAGAATCCCCACTCTCCTCCGAACTTATCTAACTTTCCAAGAATGTTTAGTTGGCTTGCGTACTCGGCTGGTCGGTTGGTAACTGGTGTTCCCGTCAAACACAGAACAATTCCTTCTTTCGGGGCTGACCGTGCGATTTTCACGGCGCTCTTGGTTCGCTGTGCTGTTGGCGTCTTGCAGTAGTGACTTTCGTCAAAAACATAAGACCTGTGGTTTGAGAGTTGTTTTTCCCACTTATTAAGGTTAGAATAACTAATAACGACTACATCATAATCAGAAGGAAACTCTTTACGGTCTTTTACGACTGCGACCTTCTTGTGTGGGAGCCACCTGTTGTATTCTGCTTTCCAGTTCAACACGAGTGTGGCAGGACAGACAACAACGGCTGGATAAGAGTCGTACACATACTCCAATGTCGCAATGGCTTGCAATGTTTTTCCCAAGCCCATCTCGTCTGCAATGAAAGTACGCCGTGCATTACTTGCGTAAGCAACCCCTGCTCGTTGATACGGCAGTAACGTTCCCGTCAGTCCCGTCACTTCAATCTCAGCATCAGTGAGTCGTGATGCTTCTCTAAGTTCCGAGAGCGATGTGTCTACTGCTTTGAGCATTTCACGAACTTCGTCAGGAACCTGTTGTTTGAAAGTGTCACCCCACTTCACAACATCGGCGATGCTGGTAACCGGGGCTCGCCACGCCATCGTCTTCTTGTCCCAAGTGACTCCTGCGACTTGTTTGACTGACTGAATCATTACTCTGTCGTAACCAAAAGACATTGTTAGCCATTTACCGTCGTAGTTGATGCCCCGTGCTTCGTTTTTATGTGAGGGCAATGTAAATAAAAGGACTTCGGGGTCAATGTCAAAGTCGTTGTCCTGTGCGAACTGCCTTGCTTCTTCCAGACTCGCCATCGGGGCTCGCCAGACACGGGAAACCTTGTCCCACTTCGCCCCTTTTATCTGTTTGACTTTTGCTACCTCGCCTATGTCGTAAGGAAAGTCAAGAACTAGGTGGTCATCGTCAAGGCTGAGTTTTTTCACACCCGCATCATAGCCCAGCGTTTGCGTTTGGGGACAAAAAGAAAACCCCGTGCAAGGGAGGGAACTCGCACGGGGTTTATCTTGTGGGGGGACTATCTCCAACCGTTGTCTCGGTCGTTGTCCAACTCGTCTTGCACCTCTTGGCGTGTACGCTCGTTGTACGGGCGACCCCAACCTTCGGCGTATTCGTCTTTCAGTCGGTCGTAACCGTCATCAGAGGAATCATCGTTCCATCGTGGGCTCATTGTTTCACCTCCTCCCCATTCATGACTTCACTCTAACGGTAATAAAGGGTGAACACAACCCCAAACAAAGGAAAGTTGTCCACAGCCTTTTCTCCCGTACAACAGCCCAGCGTTTTACCTTACCTATCGCCCAACTGGATAATGTCGCCCGACTGAATGGTGGTCGTGTCTAGAAGTTCGGCTATGTCCCAACTTGCTTGGAGCGTGTGACCCGAACAGTATCTCTCGGTAATGCCTGAAAGAGTGTCGCCTCGCTCTACCGTAACGCTCACAGCGGGACATGAGTAGTCGTACTTACTGTCAATAACATTGCTGATTAGCAGGGCTACTGGCACCAATACGATAATGCCAACGGCTATGCGCCTTCTGATGTATTTGTTCATATCTTCACTCTATCGGTAATAGAGGGTAAACACAACCTCAAAAAAATAAAGTTATACACAGAGTTATACACAGCCCACGCTGCGCTAAAACAAAAAACATCATCCCTAATCTACTAACGGTGGCGGAAAGCAAATGGGAATAACTGTCTAGACGCAAGAAGACAACGACGGGGCTGCGGCGGGAACGTGCAAAAAGCAAAAAAAAGAACCCCAACCCGAAGGCTGAGGCTCTAATTCCTTGTGACTCACCATTAGAACTCCCAAGGAAGAGTTTATGTTTGGTCGTGAGACAATCCAGCAGGTAGGGCTTCTCTGCATAATTGTGGCATTCCCAATCGCCGAGTTGCCTCAGTCTTTGGTTTCCACCTCGGTGTCCTTTACCGATACTTACACTCTATCGGTTGTAGGGTGCAGTTGCAACCCCAGACCAGAAAAAGTCTGGCGAGCCCCGAGAACGTCAGTCCTTGTTGTTTTCCTCGTACCACAGCGTCTTCACCACTTCAGCCACTTTGATGTGGATGTAATCGTAATGAAAAGGGTCAAACATGGTTCCCCGAATGCGTTCAGCAACGGCGGGGCGCTCCTTGTCCAGTTTGTTGAAGAACACCTGACCTAGTCGCTTTTTGTTTGCTGGGTGTTCCCAAGAGGCATACACCCTGTCCACAAACTCTTCGTAAGTTCCGTCTTCGTAGTGGTCGTCGCACGTCATTCGTCGGCCCCGTCTTCGTTCTCTGTTTCACACAGGTAAGCGTTAGCCCAAGACTCCATGAAGTCGTTGTACGCCTCTATGTCCTCCCATGTCCAGTCTTTCATTTCAGTTTCGCCTTGCACCAATCGCACTTACGTCCACCATCTATTGCAGGGTCGTCTCCGTAAATTAGTTCAATGTCGTAACACTGCGACTGACCGTGTGTCATGCAGTAAAGGTATCTACCGTTACGCCATGCTTTTGGCTTTCGTGTTTCTTGTACTTCCATAGTTACACTTTACAGGTAGTAACCACTAATACCAACATGGTGAGAAAGATTTACAGTCCTCTGTTGCTGGCTCGCCACTGCGAGGGTGAGTGGTTCTCCTCAACGCCCCGCTTCTCGTCTTCGTCGTAGTAGAGGCGCAAGATGTGGATGCATGGGTCGCTTTCCTCAAACTCAGCATCTTCTTCTTCTGTGGTGGGCAATCCGTCATGCGTGTAGCAAATCGGGGCTCCAACCCAGCCGTTCTCGTAACCAGTTTGTAGCCAAGACTCAAATGTCGGCTCTTCGTTTATTCTCTCCATCATTTCAGATGGGTCAAAGTTTTCTGCATCTTTTCCTACCATGCTTGCAGGTTACAGGTTAGAAGCAGGTACGACAACCCGTGCGTCGTTTTCTTTGGAGAAAGCGAGGGCGCTGTTTGTTCGGCTCTTCCTTCGGTTCTTCCGGCTCTTTCGGAGCCCCGTCGTCTTCTGGTGGTTTTGTCATGTACCCATAATACGACAAATGCCCCTCAACCATTTTCAGGTTGGGGGCACATGACGCCTCATTGAATGGGGGTGTGTGAGGTCTGTGTAAAACTTAGTCTTCTCGGGGCTTCTCGTCGGGAACTTTTGGAGCAAAAAATGGAGAGTTCATCTTTGCTTTTTCCCAAGCCTTCATAAACTCTTGGCGCTCGGCTTCTATTTCCTCTTCGGTTTGGGCTGCCCGTCTCATAGAATGAGCATAGCAAGTAATCATCCAGTTTTCCACCAGATGCGCTCGCCTGGGTACTCAGGCTCGTAACCGTAGTCCTCTTCCAGTTCTTTATCAAGGCACGGATGACACTTGTTCTTGACGCTTACTTCTCGTCGTGCGTATTCAGCCATTTCTTTCGCAGTCTTAGTTGCCCCGCATTCGTTGCAACGGGCTGGTCTGTCGGCTACAAACTTGCGATAGTACGCCTGCCTGCGCCTCATGTTCCTGAGGTTCTTGCGTTCGGTCGCTTGTCTTTGCGCTCTACGCTGCGCGGGACTAACTCTCTCCATACTCTTCTTCCATTGAGATAAGACACCACTTGCACTCGCCGTTGCTACTGCAATAGCAGTGGTCGGGATAATCGGGGACTTCGTATTCATTCATACCTTCACTCTATCGGTAGTAAAGGGTAGAAACAACCTCGCAACAAAAGAAAGTTATCCACAGGTTTATCCACATCTACGAAAAAATGAAAAAAAAATCACGACCCCCTGGGGTGTGTCATAGTTTCTAATCTTATAACGGTGGCGGAAAGCAAATCACGGGGCATCGCCAGATGCTGTGATGGCTAACCAACCCTCATGTTGTCAGGCTTATGCGTGTCGTTCGGGTTGCGAACCACAAATGTGTTTTCGGGCGCACGACCTTTGTACTCGTAGTCAAGTGCGTCGGCGTGATACACGGCGAGCCCCGACTCGGCTAGATAATCCTCAATGAAATCCTCCATTGCACTCAAACGGGCAAACGAAATAGAGAGAGTGAACGGCTTTGTCGGCGTACCGACTTCCATCTCCCTCAGCAGTTCGTCTGTCGTGATGCTCAGAACCTCAGCAAGTTTCTTGATGTCTTTGGCTGTCTTCTTCATAACTCCAACCTTTCTAAGCGCACTCAGGGCAGAGTGGTCGCCCGACCTCGTCAAAGTTTCGGGCTTCTGTCATTTCGTATTCGCACTCGGTGCAAGGGATTGGGTAGTACATCTTGTTCTCCTTCATAACTCCATGATACGGGTAGTAAGGGGTAGTTCCAACCTCACTCATAATCTTCTTCGTTTAGGGTCAGGCAACCGAGAGCGTTGCTTGCTCGTGCGATTTCCTCGTCGCTCCACGGCAAGTCCTCGGGCCAGTCCTGTGGCTTTCCGTACCACCATGATGTCATGTGGCCACTCGGGCCAGTCAAGGCTTTGAGAGCCTCTCTTAGTTCTTCGGCTAGTCTTGCTACTTCTGTTATTTGGGTTTTCCTCATACCTCCAATCTATGGATAGTAAAGGGTAGAGACAACCTCTATACAACATTTTTTTCAGAATGTTTCCCGTGAAACAATTAGGCATGCCTAACAAGCATTACGCAACTGAGGGGTGTGTCAAGGTTTCAGGGGTGTGTCAAGGTTTCAGTCATACTGCTTGTCGCACATCATTGAGCGAACTTGGTCTGCGCTCAGCAGGAAGCCCCGTGCTGGGTTATCGCCATCAGAAGCAAGACCAATCTTGGACATTGGTTGGTTTGCCCGAAGGTATCTCTTTAGCCGTGCGACACTTACAATGAAGAAGGAATCCGGGGCCAACCGGTAAACCCACCAGTCGGCTGTTGTTACATTTATACCTGACAACTGCCAGTCTTTACCTGCTGGCTTTTGCTCTGTTTCCACTACCATCTTGCCGTTACGGTACCTATCCGACTTGACCTCAACGGCCCCGCTGCCGAACAACTCCCTTGCGTTGTCCTCACCTGCTTCTCCGTATGTAAGGTCGGCTTGAAAGTCAAAGCGTGGTTCGTATCCCATGCCTTGACACTACCACGGGGCTACGCACGGGCAACTGGCGGGGTGAGGGGGGACAGCGAAAAGCCCGCCAGCGGAGGGCGCTAGCGGGCTCTTCTCATGGGATTTTATTGACCCGTAATCAGTTTGTAGACATGTACCGCCCAATGAGCCGCACAAAGCGTCTGCTCGTCGTGACGAGTGTGGCTTTCGCCCTCACAATCAAGGTACACGTCTCCGTGACTTTCACATTCTTTCATTTCACCTCCTCCCCATTCATAAGACCATACTAACGGTAATAAAAGGTAAAAACAACCTCACGCCGAAAATAAGTTTGTGGTATTCTGCGCTTATGCCAAGCACCTGGGGCAGCAGCCCCGAAGACAGTAATTCATTTGTTGGGAACGACATTCCTCAGTACACGAAGTTCTTTGACTTGCACGAGATGGACTTTGAGATGCGACGGGTTTCGGGACTCTGGGACGTTCTGGCGTGGACTCGTGACAACGACAATGTTTGGGCTGTGTCCAAGAAGTGCGAGTCACTCGGAGATGCGTTGAACTCTTGCTACACGGAAGTGAAGATGCAGTTGCGTCTTCCCAGCCCCGAGAAAAACTAAAAAAACCACCCACCCGAAGGCAGATGGCTTTTTCGTGAAGGCTGTTTAGATGTAAGAGTTTGAGTCCATGTAATACTCAACCGACAACTCGTAGTCTGAAGTGAGTTCCCACTCTTCCTCTGTACCCTCGTTACCGTCTGCTACCCATTCGTCATAGCATTCGTTGTAACGGTCGGAGTCCTTGAAGTCCTCTTCTGCACGTTCCCAAGCCTCTTGTGCTTTACAAGCGTCTTGGTAAGGCTGTTCTAGCCATTGGTCGTAACCCATAACATTTCCTTTCCTAGTTGCAATAACATACTAGGGGTAGTAAAGGGTAAAGACAACCTATTAGTCAATAAAGTTTTCGGGCAAAAATGGCGTCACGAATGGCTCGCAGTCCTCAAACACTAGGTCTCTCTCACCGATACTCATCGGCTTCCTACCCTCTGCGCCTGCCTGAACACACAATTCAAGTATGTCCAAACCCCCTAGCCGGGACTTGTCTTCTACGCAATCCATGGCTACATGAAGGGAGAGATGCATTTCCGAGCACAGTATTTGCGCCTCAATGAGACGACTCAAACAGTCGTCTAACAACTCGCCTAAAGGCCCCGTCTCTCGCATTTCAAGCAGATGGTCAATGAATTCAGTATTACTAAGCATTCTCTAAACTATACCCATACATTGTTGCAAACACAAACGCTGGGCTACCGAACACGTGCGTTGATGTCAATAAAACGGAAGCAGGCTTCGCTTCGTTCGCTCTCGTCTTCACACAGCAATACTGCTGTTGCCTGAGCCCCGGTCAGGTCGTAAAGGCGCACATACCTAGCGTGTTCGCAGACATACGGGTTTCCTGTTAGTTCATCTTTCATAATTTCAGTCTATCGGTAGTAAGGGGTAAAAACAACCTCGGATTATTCCGATGGTTTTAGCGTTTTCTTTGCTCGCAACGCAACCAATAGTGTTACCTAATCTAGTTACGGTGGGGGAAAGGATTTATTCGGCGATTGCCCAGACCCGTGAAGGACGCCCCGGCTTTCCGAGAGTGTGGCAGTCGTCAATAACTTCCACTCTGCCTTCTTCTTCCAAGAACAGCAAACGCTTGGTTGCGTTAGCCTTGTCCATGTCAAGCAGTTCGGCTACGGCAACTGTGCGAGCCTCACCCATTAGGGCAACGGCGAGATACACGGCTTCGGTTCGGGTTAGTTTGTCAAACAAAGCGTCACGGAGAGATGAGAAGTCGCTGATAGAAGCAACGACCTTTCCATCTACCATGAGGTTTGTTCCAGTCATAGTTATGTTGTTCATAAGTCCATAATACCGATAAGAAGTCAAAACAACAACCTATCGTTTAGATTTATTGAAACAGGGTTGGTTGGTCGTCGGCGATGTTACGGGGCATGCAGACCTCATGTGCGTACTTGTGGTGGTTTGTATCCACATACTTCACATTCTGTGTCGCACCCTTAGCCCAGCCTGTAATCAGGTGGTACACGCTAGATGAGCGTGGGTCTACTTCGTGGTCGCAAAAGTCGCATTTGTACTGAGCCATGTAGTCCCGAGTCTAGAAGTTCTTTATCAGATAAGCAACGACAATGAAGCCGATGAATGTCATTCCGTAGAAAAATAAGTCGCTCATAATCTCTCTTGCTTTCTTTGTTAGAAAGGGTCTATCGTTTCTTCGTCTGCACACTCATCGCACACATCGTCACACGCTAAACATTCTTCGCATTCTTTGAAGTACTTATCGTACTCTTCTTGGTCTCTAAAAGGTAGTAATCCCATACCTTCATACTATGGGTAGTAAGGGGTAACAACAACCTCATTCCGAGATTTGTTTTACCTTGCACCTAAGACACTCTTGCTTACGCCATGCGCCATTCGGGGCTCCGAAGTAAGTGTCTGAGTTGCCACAGTTTTTTTCACACTTATCACCCCAAGTCCATGCGTACTCACAGCATGAAGGAACTTCTATGCCACTGCCGTTGGCGTTCGGGTGACCACCACCGTTGGGAAACAGATGTTTAGCCAGCCCCGGAAGTGCTTCCAGCATCTTCAAACAGCAGTCGTGACACAAGTGTGCTTCTTCTTCGTCACAAGGGAAGTTGTCAGAGAAGCCACCGTAGTGACCTAAAGAGCAATTACCTAGCGACCAGCCGTAATCAATGAAGTTGCCTTGTTGCTGAGAAGTCGGGGCCGCCACGCCACAGTTGGTGCAGGCTAGCGTCATCTCCCCCCCACCATTACGTTGAGTACGTTTTCGCTCGCCCATTTCACGGCGAGACGGTTCACGGTCATCAAGAACTCGGTTTCGGTTACGCCCTGCTCGGCAAGGAACTCCGTGAGGCGACCCTCGTTGAAGTCGTCAAGCATGCTCGCTAACGCCTGCGCGCCAGTTGCGCCGATTGAGTAGTACTCGCAGTCAAGTACGCCCTGAAAAGTGTCTGTGTATTTTTCTTTCATAATTCCATGATAGGGGTAGTAAGAGGTAATCACAACTTTTATTGGGGATTATTTCAGAAGTTCTCGGATTAGGGACATCGCATCTGGGTGCCCCGGGTTCATTGCTCGTAATCACATTCCATGTTGTCGCAACTCCCGTAGTTCTTACAGAAGGACTCGTAGTTCAGGCACTCTGGGTCGCCCTGAACGGCGTCATGCTGGGCTCTCGGAGGGCATCTGCGTGTCACGACTCGCTTGCCAATCCTGTAAGCAATGTAGTTCGTAATCAGTCCCATTAGTTCACCTTGTTGTGTTTTACAACTGCCTTCTCAATGTCGGCGAGTGCTTTCTCCGTGACTTTGAGCCCCGAGTTCACGAGTCCCATGAAGCCAAGTGGAGTCTGTTCGGCGAGTTCGTAGAACGCATCTACTGACTCGGCGAGTGCGCTCCAAGCGTTGAGGAACTTATCCACCCATTCAGGGTCTCCATTCGGAAGAACCACCGAGATTTCAGTTGCCGTACTCATGGTGCTACCGAGAAGTTAGGCTTGATTTCACGAGCGATAAACGCACCGAGGCTATCTGCCGACATTAGTGCGAACATGGTAGGGAACGGAACGTTCTCGTAGGTGTAGAAGGTGTCAGCGTTCTTGTACCTGACAACCAGCGACTTCGTACCGACCTCATACTTCCAAAACCCAATGGCAGTGCTGTTCTTGGGGCTTGACGCTATGTGGTCCTCACTAACCCATGCCCACTCTTCGTTGGCGTAGGTCAGACATTCTCCGACGGTTGTAGTTTCGTAAATAAGTGTTTGTTTCATGACTTCACTTTATGGGTAGTAGGGGGTAAACACAACCTCTTACGAGGGAATGTTTGCCATTTCGTTCTGAACTAAGTTCAAGCCTTCCACGAGGGCTTTCCAAATGTCCTTCTTCACTTGCGTGGGGACTGTGTCAGGCAACTTGTCATAGGCACGGATAGCCGTGCGAATGTCTTGGTGGGTCTGCATTATGTATGTTTCGTAATCACTCATACCCACACTCTATGGGTAATAAGGGGTATAAACAACCTCACGCACAAATAAACTTATCCACAACCCTGTGGATAAAGTGCGAGAGTTTCGTCGTGGGCGCAGCCCCGACCTGAGGGGGCGACTTGCTAGGCGATGCCGACTACGACATTCTTACTCGGGTATCATTGCGAGCCTAGTTGCGAGGGTTTTATGTGTTTCTAATCGTTAGACGGTGGCGGAAGAGGCTCAACTAATGCGAAGTCATCTTCTCTGTACACAAGTCCAAGCCGGGCCCCGTTGTCCCAATCAACGTGAACAGTTCCAAACGAATCTACGGAAGTGACAACTCCTTCGTCACCACGAACAAGTTTCGTGTATGGGTCAGTGCAGTTGATTAGCCGTACTCGCTTGCCAATGTACGTTTTGTAATACTCCAACAGTTCGGGTCTTATTTCTTTTATGTCCATAACTCCACTTTACGGATAGTAAGGCACAACAACAACCTACGGTCAAGACTTTTACTGGTAGATGAAGTCCACTGTTTCTCTCAGCAGTCTCAACCCACCGTGCCAGTCCGGGGCTGTGTTGATGTCTCGCTTCACCACAGCGTCTCTAAACAGGTAGTGACCCTGAGCAACAGGAACCTCAAACCAGTCTCCCTGCCAAATACCAACATGGTGAATGAGTTCTCCCACGGGTACGCACAGCCCGTGTCCAAAGACAATGCCCTTGTCAGGTCTGTCAAACTGTCCTGCCGTGAGGTCTATGAACCATTCGTTCGTTTCCACGACAACGTGACCGTTCCATTTGTTCGGAACTTCCGTCACCGAGAGAGCCCCGACTGACCAACCAGTTGGCCCTTCGCCGTTCAGCATCTCCTTGTACGACTGTTCGTCCAGTCCAATGGCGTCCACCTGCGTCACCCACGACTCAATGCCGACTTGTTTGAGATACTCCCAACCAAACCGTGAGCCAGCGACACAAGCCCCAGCGTTAGTAAGCCTCGGGGCTGCGCCCCTGAGCCACACGGAACTGAGTGTTTCCACCATTAGGCGTTCCTCAACCCGAGTTCGGGTCTGTGGTTTGCGCTTACGCTTCGTCATCTGCCGTCTCCACTTCCTGCCTGTCCTCTCGCAAGATGTATCCAGCGAGGATTGCCACCACAATGCCTGTGGGGTTCTCGTCTATGATTTTTTGTGCTTCGGCGTATGCCTCTGTTGATGTCATGTAGTTGTGTTTTGTTGATGCCATGTAGTTACTCATACATTCATCTTATGGGTAGTAAAAGGTAATCACAACCCGTAACAAAAAAATGGGGTCGGACGGGAATGAATGAGGGGAAGAGGTCCCGCCCGACGCTCCCGTGAGAGTTCACGGCACTCTGAGTCCAAACGCAAGGCAGGCTGGTTGCGGGGCCCCCGTGTGGGGTACACCAACCCTGCGCCTCAGAGCCATGCTCCGTGAACGCCCACGGCAACGCCGTGAGGCTTGGGGGTTTTCTGTTGCCACGCTCCCCCTGAGCGCCGAGTCCGACTCGGTTGTGCTGTTGCGCTACTAGGCGAGCAACTCGGCGACCATGCCTCGCACCATACGGTGGAGACGCTTTACGCCTTTGTTGCCAGCACCGTAACGGGCAGTAGCCTCAGACAACTCTGCCAAAAGAGCCTGCGCCATTGCCACACGATGTGACTTGTTCATTTTCACCTCCTCCCCACTCATGTCTCCATTATGGGGGTAGTAGGGGGTAATAACAACCTTTTCGGCAAATAACTTATCCACAGACTTATCCACAAACATTCCTGCCTGCGATGTGCCTGCGCTCGCGCGCACAGCCCCGAGACCCGTGCCTGAGTAAATGCCCTTGTTCGTGAACGATGTAGTGCCGTTCGGGGGGATTATCGTGTTTCTAATCGTCTTACGGTGGCGGAAAGGCTTCATCGGTCATCTCCACAGACATAGCAATGGTTGTTCTCCCATGCGTGAGTGCAATCCATCGGGGCGTCTGAGAACATTCCCGACCAGTCCGACTTGGCGATAAGCCAACCCAAAGCGAAACAGTAAATGTACCAACCCATTAGATACTCGCTCTCATCTCTCGTTCGTCTGCGTTGTGCTTCCACAAGAACCACTGACGCTTCACGCCCTCAATGATGTTTTCCTCAATGTGGTGTTCGTGACCGTCATACTCGTTCTCTGTGCTGAATGAGCCAAAGAGAATGGCGTTGCCACAAATAACACGACCAAAGATAATGCTCGCAATCGGGTTGAACGGAAGTCCGTCAATCAGACCTGTGTCGTTCACATAGCCATGAAAGCGTTCACCACGAACGCAGTCAAACCAACCACCAACAGTGGCGTTGATAAAGTCACCTTCGGGTGATGCGACCAGCGTTGTGGTTGGCATGCCCTCGGTGGGGATAATAAGTGCTCTAGTAAGTTTCATAAGTTCATTCTATGGGTAGTAAGGGACAGAGACAACCTGTCGTCAAGATTTCAGTTCTACTTTTTCTATTACTGCATCTGCAATCCACTCGGAGACGTCGTGCCCCGCGTCTTCCCATTCGTCAAACTCCTTGCAGATTTCTGCCCACGCTTCTGTGGTGAGGACTTCATGTTCATCGTCACGGTAGTCAAACTGCTCTTTGTCCCAATACAGAACGCAGAGTTCTTCTTCGGGGCTGTGGCGACTGAGCATCTCTAAGAGTGTCTTGACTTTCATTAGTACAAGCCCATCTCTTCACGCTCTTCGTCTGACACGGCTGTCAATACGCTTGCGCTACCCATTGGGGCATCGTGGTGACCTAGTGAATACTCAATACGGTCTGCAAAGACTTCGTAGGTCATGTTCCAGTCGCTACGGACTGTCATGCCTGCAATGAGGTCTGCAACCGTCTTGGCGTAAATGTAGCCTGAGACTTCGCCGTTCCATAGGCGCAAGTTCTTGACTTTCCACCAGTTTGTTTCGTTGGAGTCACGAAGTTCTTCCGTGACCATTGCAAAGTCCTCAACGGCGTATTCCCAACAGTCGCCGTAGCAAGTTGAGCCGTATTCCGTATCTACTGACTTTGTTTCTCCATCTTCCTCATAGGTGAGGCAGGTGCAGTTGTTTGTGATTTCGCCTTTTGCGATAACTGTGTTACTCATGACTTCATCTTATGGATAGTAAGGGGCAACAACAACCTAAATGTTTATGATACTTACAACTTCTTCTAGTTGTATCTGTATCGGCAGAGTGAGTGACGGGGTTGCGACATGAGCCCCGACTTCTACGGGTATCCATGAAACCATAAGCCACCCATCAGAGTGACCACGATAAAACTCTAAGACTTCATCAGGGTTGGAGTAGTAAAAGATTTTCTCATCTGAAACGCCGAAACTGTCCGTGCCGGGGCCTTCTAGGTATTCACCGAAAGAGATGTAACGAGGTGTCGTGCCATCGTCGTCTTTGACGATAGCCCAACCACCTTGCCACTTTGTCACGACAGTCTCAATAGGCACTCTTTGAGTGCGTCGGAGAGTTGTCCTGTGCCACTACTGTCCGTAATGATTTCATCAGGGTCATCAGCGAACGAAAGGGCAGAACCCATACCTTCTGCTGTCATGACGGTCACAAGCGCAACACGCCTGCGTTCAGGGTGCTTACTTGGTGCGCCTTCTACTTCTCCGTCGGAGTTGAGTGGCGCAGCCCAGCCAGTCGTGTGTACGGCTAATCCGACAACGCCAGCACTAGGGTATTCCCCGTCAAGCAAGTCGTACACATCAGGCGCACGACCTAACTCAAAGTTAGACCCATCTTCCGTAACTCCGTACAAGACAGCGTTAGTCATCTCATGACCTGTGTTTTTGATAATGTTCTCGGCAACCGAGATTGGTGTTATGTTCATACCTTTATCCTATCGGTAGTAAGGGGTAATGCCAACTTCACGCAACGGAGAAGTTGGGCTTGATTTCTTTTGCGATGAAAGCACCGAGACTGTCGGCGTTCATGAGAGCAAAGACTGTCACGAACGGTACGCCCACATACCAATAAAAGGTATCTGATGACTTGTACTGAACGCATAGGTCGTTAGTCTTGGTGTTGTAGTTCCAATACTCAATGGCTGAACTGTTTTTAGGGAGACTGCTAATACGGTCTTCACCTACTACTGCCGTTTCATCGTTGGCGTAGTCAATGTAAATGTCGCCCTTGATGTAGGTGGACTGTCTGATAGTTGATGTATTACTCATACCTTCACTCTATGGATAGTAAGGGGTAAAGACAACCCCATTGGAAAGATTTATTTAGAAACTTGCGACTCTGCTAGCAGTTCTTCCACGGCGCAGAAGTAGTCCCGGGTTTCTTCCCATGTTGCTTCTGACCAGTCAAGGTCGCCCCACTCTGCGTCAAGTAGTTGCTTTGCTCGGTCAATGTCGCACTCCATGACAACCACTACGGATAGCAGTTGGGAAGGCGAGTAACCCGAATGTCGGGGCGTCGTCGCCAGTAGTTCGTTGAACTTGGCTCGGCAAGTCTCGTCGTAGTTCATAATGCTCTCTGTTCGTATCTGTGTTCTGCGTTGGCGAGCGTCTTGTAGTAGTCGCCTTGGTCGTATGACCAACCTTCGGGTCGGGCAATGAGGTTCCAAACCACATAAGGGTCAAACTCCTCAGGGCCCCGTTCTGCTAGAACAACCCAAGTCGCATAAGTGTCGCCTTTGATGCGCTCTCGCATTTTCTTGAAACGCACGATAGTCGCTCCGTTGATGACCAAACCCTCAGTCGGGATACGGTACTCAGGCTCTGTCGCCTCGTTGCTTGCGATTACTGCTTCTAGTTGTGTTGTCATAACTTCACCTTATCGGTAGTAGGGGGTAAAGACAACCCATTGCGAAACACATAACTGAGGTTGCGAACCTCGCCACTCCTATCCCGTCGGCAGGCTTGCTTACTCAGGGAAGAGGACGGACTATCGGAGCGAGGACGGATACACCAGAGGGAGTAGGGAGTCTAGAACAAACGACTATCGTGGGTAGAGCCTTATCAGCGACAGAGCCTTATCTGTCAAAGTAAGCGCACCGAAGTGGGTGCTATGTATTTCGCAAGAGGTTGTCTCTCACACCTTCAATCTATGGGTAGTAGGGGATAACAACAACCTGCCCACTACATTTTTTTATGAAACTTTCCAGTTTTTCCAAACAACTGACAAAGCCCAAACACTCACACCAGCGCAGATGAGCGCGAGCCCCGGGTGCACGAAAAGCACGGGGTAAGCGAACACGAGCATGATGAGCAGATGTTTTAGAATTCGGGACTGCGCCATGATTTTCACTTTCTGTGTTTCTAATCGGCTAACGGTGGTGGAAAGCCCTAGCCGAACAACTTGCGTAGTTCTTGCTGGATACTTCCACTCTCGGCTTCGCCGTTCTCGTCACACATGACTTCATCTGTGTCCAAGAAACGCATGAGTGAAGTTTGTAGTCCCTCACAAGTCAAGCCAAAGATGACACGAGCAACATGAGTTTCGTCTGTCTCGGCGTTTATCGCACCACCGTAGGCAACTACGAACACATGACCAAAGCCGTTAGCAAAGATAGATACTTCCTGATTACCAAACATTTCTTTTGGTTCATCAAAGGTGCTTACGACTAATGGGGTTCCACTATCGCACATGACGACAATGCCAGTAGTCCCAAAATCAACAGGCGTTGAGTAGTCCTCTGGGTTCTCTGGAACAGGCAAAAGAGCGTCTAGTTCTCTAACCATGCTTATTAGTTCTATCTGTGAAATGTTCATACCTTTACTCTATGGATAGTAAGCCCTAATACCAACCTCTAAATAAATCTATCTAAGTGTTGGAAGTGTCCCTTACTACCCATAGAGTGGAGTCACACCACAACAAAGGAGAAAAAAGTGGCACAGAAACCTATCAGCGTAAAGGTCAGCACTAAGAAAGTGATTGACGCATTAGAAAAGGCTCTCGCAGAACGCAAGAAGTCTATTGCCGACAACGAAAAGGCAAAAAAGGAATACGACAAAGCCGTAACGGAGTTCCGTGACAGTCTTGCCGAGATGTTTCGTTCAGGGAAAGGCAAAGTAACTAGCGTCAGCAAGTCTCACGCCTATCGCTACAACGAGGAAAACAACAAGTACGAAATCACCGTTGAGTTCCCTGCTTCCGTAAAAGCACCGAAAGAGCCTGAAAACCTGAACGATTGGTCAATGAAGTCCGACATTGAGGAGTTGGAAAACGCTATCGCCGTTCTGAAAATGACTGACGAGGAAACCATCAACACCAGCACCTACAAGGGTGTGGCTCGCTTCATCAAATAAATCCCCCCACATAGGGGAGTGAGATACGCACCGACAGGTAGCGACCTCACTCCCTTTTGTGGTGTGCGTCGGGGCTCCCCGAATAAGTTTTTATGTCGGGTTGTCATTGACGCCTACTACCCATAGTATGAAAGTACACCAAACAAAAGGAGAACTGAAATGGGATTAGACCAATACCTATCAGCAAAAAAGTATCTGTCACCAGCCGAATGGCGTGGAGAGCAGAGCAAAGAGCAGTTTGACGGAGTTCTGAAAACTGTCGGAGCAGAGACCTATGTACGCAAAGAGTTTCCTAGTGCCGAAGTTTCTATCAGCGTTGGATACTGGCGCAAGGCTAACGCTATCCACCAATGGTTTGTGGACAACTGTCAAGGTGGCGTAGATGACTGTGGCTCATACACGGTAGACCGTGAAAAGTTACAGGAACTGAAAAACCTCTGCGAAGTAGTCATTATGGACAAAGGCTTGCTAGACACAAACGAGTCAGCGAAGAAAATGCTTCCTACTCAGAGTGGTTTCTTTTTTGGAAACACAGATTATGACGAGTATTACTACTCGGACTTGCGTGACACGATTGAGATAGTGAACGCTTGTCTAGCCATGCCAGCCGAATGGGACTTCTCTTATCAAAGTTCTTGGTAACAAAAACTCAAAGGGGGCAACCCCGAAGCCCCGAGCCCCTTCGTGACATCTGGCAACAGGTTGTCACGGGGGGTTTTTATCAGTACCCTACAAACCACAACGAACAAAAGGAAAAAAATGAACATTGTAGATACACCATCAACTAACGATACGGCAGTAGCCCGTACATCAGACGGAAAGTTAGACCTAAACGCCTACCTGAACTGTCACGGAACCATTGAGCAAGATGGACTCACAGTAAATGTGATGGTTCTCGGGGCTCGCCGACGATACGGTCACTTGGACTTGGAAGTAACTCCAGTGCTCGGGACTGGGCGTCGCTGGGTTGAGCGCAAAAACATTGTTCTCAATAATGACCCTGCAGGTTGTGACTAACCCTTACTACCCCTAGGATGGAGCCATGAAGAGATACATTGTTCAAGTAACAGAGAGCATCAACCACTCATACGAGTTTGAAGCAGAGAACGAAGAAGAGGCATTGCTTGCTTACGAGCGTCTCACTGACATGCAACTCAAGTCACGAGACTTAGACGGAGACAGCAGTTGGGACCGTCCATGGGATGTCTACGAGGTAACAGAATGACAACTTCTCACCACATACGAATCCTTACGGAGGTCTCGTACCCCGACGGTCCAACTTATGCAAAATGGGATTACTTCTTTATTCCCGACGAGGAGTTTCCAGACAAGTTCAGAGAGTTGCCGAACCCAGACGAGTTGTACGACTTTTTGAACGATAACGGCTTCTGGCGTGCTGGATGGCAGGAAATCACCGAAGAGATTCAGGCATGGCTTGAGGCTCATGATGACCAATGTGGCACACAGAGCGAAATCGCAATAGAGGTGGCGTTCATCTAATGGCACTTATTGTTGACATTCAAACAGGAACCGTCTTGGACTCACGAAACTGTTACGTCGTTATTGGAGAAAACCTAAACGAGACTGATGAACATCTTCTTGAAAACGGTTCAGACCATGAAATCGCTAACGTCGCAATACTCAACGGTATCCCCCTGGAGCCCCGAGCCATGGAGCGAGTGCTTTACGGGTTACATTCAGTGGGGTACGAACCCTCTGCACTGAGGGCACAGGCATCTGTGATGTTGAACGACTATGCAGACTACGAGTTAAAGGTATCGCGGGACCACCTGCAATGGGTTGCAACTCAGGCGTCGGATGCAGAACTGGGAATATTAGGCAGCATGTGCGCAGAAGACGATGAGTCGTGGGTCAACTACGAAAAAGTGTTTATACACGCACTGACTGACCTAAAAACCACACCACCCTTTTAGTAGCACTGACGGTGGTGGAAGAGTCACGCTGCGCGTTTATTCAGAAATCCAACTTTTTGGTAACTGACTTACCCCTAGCCTTTTTTACTTTTCTTCTTTTTTCTTACTTTTTGCAGCGGCCTCTGGGGTCGGAGTAACTTCGGCGACTTCAACAACTTCGGCGACTTCAACTGCTTTAGCGACTGGCATCACGAACGAATCGGAACCGATGCCCTTTGGTTCAGCATCTTGCTTCTTTGGTGCTGACTCAACGACAGCCCCGGACGTCTTCTCAAACGCTACTACTTTTGCCAATGCTTCTTCTGGAGTAAGTTTTCTCATGATGTTTTCCTTCTGAATAAATCTTGTGAAATAATAATACAACACCGGGGCACCCAGTCGGGGCGCAAGTTTCTTATAAATCTTTCTAAGAATGTTGGAAGTACCCCTTACTATCCATAACATGGAATTATCACCAACCACAAAGGAGCAACCGTGGATACCTATAAAGACCTAGACACGCTTGAAATAACGGAAGACAACATTGACGACATGCCTGAATTGGAATGTGAATGTGGCTACTTCGGAGAAGGCACATGGACGTTCCTCAAGCCATACGACTTTGAGAGTGGACAGTGGGTCTGCGCAGACTGCAAAGAGGAGATAATCAGATGATTACGACAGAACACATCAACGAGGTACATCGCTCCCTATGGGAAGATGCCATAGAAAGATACGGCGACAAGTTCAAGGTTCCTTCTGACGAGATAAACAGAATGTCAACCTACACTCGTGCGCTCTATGTTCTTCAAGGCTGGAACGGCTCGGGCAACCTTGCTCGCCACCTATCCACCTACTCCATACCAGCAGAAGTGATTGCTGACATTGTTTCTGAATACTGCGACGAGGTAGTTGATACCGACGAACTTCTGACGCCACGGCCCCGACGAGCCGACAAGTACGACGCCCTGCTGGCTTGGTCAAAAGACCACCTCTTTGAACAGTTCAACACTGAGCAACTAGTTGAGGTATCGGGCTTCTCTTACCCCACCACATTGAAGTTCCTGCAGGAGTCTCCGACTTTCCGTAAGGTCAAGAAGGGTCTATGGGAAGTGCGTGATGCAGAGGCTGACAAGAAAGCCGAAAAGAATCTGTAAACAGATGTTGTGATTAGGGCTTACTACCCATAACATGAAGTCATAACCAATTGCAAAGGAGCAATAAAATGGAAAAAGAAATAACACTACCCGAGTGCTGGCAAACACTCAAAGACTGCATGGATTCAGGGATTGACCGAGTCATCCTCTTTGGACCTGCAGGAACTGGAAAGACCTTTGCTGGTCTCACCTTTGGGAATGTCGGCGCTGGCGCACACCGTTTGGTATGCACAGAAGACATGACTTCAATGGATGTGACTGGAGCGTTCATGCCTGACGGAAACGGCAGATTCTCATGGGTCGCTGGTGCTGGTCTCAAGGCTTGGGAAGGTAACGGACTCAACGGTGGTCGCCTCATCGTGGATGAGATTGACAAGGCATCGGGAGATGTGTTCGCACTTCTGCTTGCGATGCTTGACTCACCTGAATCTGCGACTTGGGAACATCCCGAGACTGGTCGTATTCATCGTCCGAAAGACGGATTCTCTGCTGTCATGACCACGAACATTGAGAACATGGAAGAGTTGCCAATGGCTCTCGCTGACCGATTCCCTGTTCGCATCCGAATCAACGCCCCTCACCCGAGTGCGCTTGAGAAGTTGTCGTACGACTTGCGTGAATACGCAGTCCGTATGTGTGATGCAGGCAAGCGCCGAATCTCACTGCGTACTTTCTACGCATTTGACAAACTGCGTAAGCAACTAGGTGATGAGAAGTCTGCAAAGATTATCTTTGGTGAACGAGCAAGTTCTGTACTTGACGCCATCGCTGTTGACAAGGTGCGCTAATGAAGCACATTGCCGAACCTGAATGGCTTGGTCGTAAGGATGCCGAACACGGTGCTTGGCAAGTTGAAGACTGCGAACCACGCCGTGGCATCCCTGCTACTTCTATCGTGGAACGCAAGATGCTTGCGCCTGCACACGACACCGAACAAGCGAGAGTAATCCGTGCGCACGAGATGATGCATGCAAAAGTTTCTCCTGCTGGAGAATGGGAGCAATGGCAAAACAGAAAAATTGCCAGCATCCAAGGAATGATTGCGTGTGAAGAACTGCGTGTGAACCTACTCTGCGATAGGGCTGGATTTGATGTGAAGTCTCACCTCTCTGACGGTGGAGAAACTGCAGACGGAGAAAGACTTGCCTGCACCAACGACTGGAAGAGTGCTGTGTACATGGCTGTAGCCACTGCTGGTACTGCGAGTAACAAGTTGTACCTGAACGGTATCCGTCGTCATAATCGTATTTGGGGTTCTGCGCTTGCCGATATCTCCAAGCGAGCAGTCAAAGAAATGAACAAGGCTGGTCGGGGATTATCAAGTACCGAAGTACACACTCGCACTGGTCTCGCACCATTTGGATTTATCTACACCGAGAAACTTGCTGAATGGGTTGACCGTCTCGCAGGCTTGCCTGCTCCTGATGAAGAAGAAGAAAGTGAATCTCAAGATTCTTCTATGGAAGTTGAGAACGAAGACAACAAGAACGGCAAGCGTGAACACTCAAACATCGGAAAAGAAAAAGTCAAAGAAACTGAGTTTCGTGAAAAACTGAAAACAATTACTCCCGACAAAATGGACGGTAACGTCCCTTATTGGGGTGAACTTATGATTGACAAGTTGCCACTGCCGATTGTCGCCAAGGGAAACTTAGGCAAGAAGAAGACAGCCTCTAATGTTGGTCGGTCACCACGCCGTATCCACCGATACATGACAGACCCACAAAAACGAATCTTTGATAATAAGAGGCGTGGAATGGGTGGAGTCGTATGCGTTGATGCATCGGGTTCAATGTCTCTGACACAAGATGATGTTCGCAGGATTCTTGAAGCAAGTCCGGGGGCTACCGTTATCGCTTACTCCGACTTGGGTGGCAGTAGAGAAAATCCCAACGCTTGGATTCTCGCTGACAAGGGTCGTATGGTTGATGAAATGCCCGAGATGGGTCAAGGCAACGGTGTTGACTTCCCTGCTCTTGAGTGGGCAGTGAAGCATCGCCAGCACTCAACTGCTCCTGTCATTTGGATGACAGACGGTGGAGTCTGTGGACCGAACCAAGGATTCTCTGAAACTCTTGCGAACCAATGCACTGCGTTCTGTTTGGAAAAGAAAGTTCACCTGACCGAAGACGCCGAAGCAACTATCGCTCTTCTTCATGCGCTCTCAAAAGGAATCGCAATACCGAAGTCACGGTTCCCCTACATGTTGAAGCATGCTTGGGAATCACGAGGTGGGAAACTTCCCGACTAATCGTCACGCCCCACAACCACTTGCTCCTTTGTTGGTTGTGGGGTTGTGGCTTACCCCTACTACACATAAGATGAAGTTCTACTAAGGAGTTATTATGCCTAACTGGGTATCAACCACACTGACCGTAAGAGGCTCAGAAGAAGAAGTAAAAAGATTCAAGGACGGAATCAAAGATTCCAAGATTCTTGAGTCGCATGTTCCGTGCCCTACGGAACTACACGAGACGCTTGCTGGCTATGTCGGAGACGACAAGGCAGAAGAGCATCGCAAACAACAAGAGTCCAACATCGCCAAGTACGGTCACAAGGATTGGTGGGACTGGCAGTACGACCAATGGGGTACTAAGTGGGGCGACTGCGATACAGACATTAGCGAGCCAATGGTCTTCAGTGACGGCTCATGGGAAGTGCAGGCTCACTTCATGACGCCATGGGGACCAGCAGACGCTGGGTTCCTCAAGGTCTCAGCAATGTTCCCTACACTGCTCTTCACTTTTGATTACGACGAAGAGGCTGGCTTCTTTGCAGGCACTCAAGCAATGCACAACGGAGCAAGCGTATTTGAGTCCATGTACGAGCCTTGCTCTTATGAGGGCGAAGTGGATTACGATGATTACGAGTCCATTGACAAGTACGAAGCATGGAAAGAAGAAAAAAGTGACGCTATCTTTGCAGAGTACGCCGAGTTCCGAAAGGGGTTGCCAGTATGACTTACCGAGTAACTGTGCAGGTCACAACCGATGTGGAGACAAACGACGAAAAAGACGCTTTTTCTATGGCTATTCAGAAAGTACGTGAGGCTGTCGGCGACAACCAAGACGGTGCTGACGAGATGTGGGTAACTGGTGTTGCTCAAGATGCCAACGGATACATGGTCTACCTGCAGGGAGAAGACAGTGACTGACTTATGTGTGCACTGTGAACGCTCAACTGCGTTCAACTCAGGCTTTGGTCTGTTCGTGAATCGCATCCCAACTGATGATGGGTGGGCGTGTGCCGAGTGTGCAGGCTTTGAGTGCGACGAGTGCGAGCAACCTATCTACCTTGACACTGAAGTCCGTGTTGATTACGAGAAAGACGGAGTTAGCCACTACGGCAACTACCACGAAGACTGCTACTCATTCCTCAAGCATGGAGAAAGAGAATGGTAGAGATGTGGGGTGCGCGACGGGGCTACTGCTATTACTGTAGCGAGTTCGTTGACGACGAGCCCATTTGGCAAGTAGAAGAAAATCGCCGAATTGCATGCTGCACCCAGTGTGCACTTGACCGAGGCGTAATCAATCTTTAGCACTTACGGTGGTGGAAAGCCTCCGTTAAATCTGTACAATATTACTTGGGCCCGCTGCGGCCGCAAGAAAAGAGAAAAAAATGAACATTCCGAAAATCTGTCCACGCTGCAACGACAACTTTATTCCTAATAATCTTCAGCCTGCTGCTTACCCTGGGGCCATCTCTAGAGCAGATGATAAAACAGAAATTTGTTCTGACTGTGGTACTGAAGAGGCTTTGACCCAGTACGGCACGGGAGCGTGCGAATCAGTCAGTGACTGGCCCGTGCGCAATCGCGTTATTTGAAAAAAGTTGAATTCCAAACGCGGAGCACTACATAAAAAAATGAAAGTATTCCGCAATTCACCCAAGAAATGCTTGAACTGATAACGTTTGAATCAGCAAGTATGTTTGTTACAACCCACAGGAAGACAGTCGTCGCTAGGACACTAAAAATCATGAAACGAATTCCTTGCTTCACAATATCAAGTGCGTACTGCCGCTCTTCTTCGGGGCTCACAAAATCTGGTTCTGGCCACGAGTTAGACATTTGTCTTCTTTACAATTTGATGCACGCGCTGGCGGCTGAGGTCGTAAGAATCTGCGATTTGGCGAAGCGTCATCCCTTGGCCACGCATCTGAAGAATTTCCGAATTTCTATTATAATT
>Ga0247723_1000157_pt1 | contig 43034 bp, 55 predicted proteins | sample MSEWelMarce5H_FC_FD_189079 | JGI IMG/M metagenome (GOLD analysis project Ga0247723, IMG submission 189079) | Subsurface sediment microbial communities from gas well in West Virginia, United States - MSEEL Well Study Marcellus 5H_FC | ecosystem: Environmental > Terrestrial > Deep subsurface >...
TAATAATACAATGGCAAATTATCAAATCCAAGTTGTCTAAGTTCTAATGCTTGTTCGTAAGAAATAAATTCTTTGTTCATTTTATTTTATTTTTATTATTTATTTTTTTCATTTGACGTGCTACTTTTTTAATTTGCTTAGTTTCTTTAGCACGTGCTTTAGATGCTTTTTCAGCTCCAGCCTTGTATTTAATATCTACAGAAACAGGACCTTTGTCAAATTTATCTAGATCAAAGGTCCATGTTTCAATAGTTTCTTCATCTTCATATACGCGAGTAAACTTACGTGCTGTTGGTTCTTGCACTATAGTTGCTGGTCTACCTCTTCTTTCTTCCATAGTATGAAGGTATAATATTAATTCTGCTTAAACTCTAGCTCCAGCAGCTTTACCAGATGCTGTTTTGTAAAACGGTTGTCCGTTAACGTCTTTTTTCTTTTCTTCCCATTGCTCTTTAGTATGTTTAATTCCGAATAAATAATATTCAGCCAAACGTTTATTACCTTGTGGTATTAAAGCTGGCCCTTCCCAGTTGTGAATTTTTCCATTTAGATAGTAGATGATACTACCATCAGCTGACTTCATTTTCTTTACTTCTGACATGTTTGTTTTATTTTAAAGTTTATATTTCCATTTAAAGCCATAAGCGGTTTTTTGTTTCCCGGCGGCACAATCTGCTATACTATTCCCTGATTTGTTTAAATATCTACCTGCTTCTTGTGCTGATTGGTATTCATTTATTAGATTATCTTGAGAATCATATTGAAGAATTGGTTTGTTTTTACTTAAATAATTTTTAGGTTTACCTCTATGGGCATCCCCTATTTTAGATGCCCATAATATTGTTCTACCACTATTAGCTTTACTTATTTTTTCACACCATTCTTTTGTTTTAGGTCTTTTAGTACCCATTTGTCCTTGACTTTGTTTATACTTAATTTCATCTGTATAAGACCATTTGGTTCCTCCAGAAGAATATTTTGTTTGGTTTACCAATTCAATATTTTGTTTACGATATTCATTAATCAAATTATGTTCATATTCTATAGCTTGATTTTCATCTTCAAAATATTTTAATATTTCAATTTTAAATCCTACTTTATTAACTATATTATTCCATCCTATATTATTTCGTTTTTTTCTCCATGCTCTATCTTTACATCCTTTTCCAATGTAAAAAGGTGTATTATTATCTAATCGTAAATGTTGATATACATAAAACATATTTAGGTATTTTGTGTCGGGTATAAATATCAATACCCGACACAAACCATTTATTTTCCTAAAATATTTTCAGCAACATATATTCCATGAGCTCCACTAACAGTTATACCTCTTGCTGAGAGAGCATCTCCAACAAAATGAACATTAGGAAAGGATAATAAAGATAAATCAGAATAATTTACTTGAGGCTCTGCAGAAAGATATTTTACCTCAGGAATATACATTCCCCAATCATCACCAAATTTAAATATTTTGTTCATATCATCAATAAAATTGATAACATAATCCGCATATTCACCAAATGCATCTTTAAATACTTCTAAAGCGTCTGGTGCTTGTGATGAGGCTACTTTATTTCCTTCTGATGTTAATGATGATTCTCTAAATCTATTAGGTGAATAATATAGTCCTGTTCCTATTAATCTATCTTGACATTTTTGTACTACATCTCTACTCCATTCAAATGGATCTTCAATACCTTTAATTTCCATTAAGATACCAAAATTGGTCATGTTGTTTCTGAATTCTTCCCCTTTTTTGGCGTGGCCATTATAGCTTATATCCCCATAAGTTTCTTCAACCGCCACATAAGCAGCGTTGTTATTAGTACAAAAGCTACGAAGGGATACATTATCAAATTTTTGATATAATTTAAAATCATATGATACATCAATTAATTTTTGAAAATATTTCTGGGGTGCTTCAAATCGAACACCAATTTGTACTGATTTAGGTTCATTAGGTAGTTGATAGTCGTCTGCTAATTTTTGAGCAAAATCAATACCTGATTTGCCTACTGCGAATATGAGTGTATCATATGGGGTTTCAAATTGAAAAGGAAGCGTACTTAGCATATTTCCCTTTCCTATTATTTTATTTTCAATAAAATCAATATTATTCACCTCAGCATTCCATAAAAATAAAATACCTTTATCAACTAAATATTGATACCATGATTTAGCAATTTCATGTAAGAAATTAGAACCAATGTGCCACACAGGAAACAACCTTAAACCAAAATATGGTTTAATAAATTCAGGTTCTGCTTGTGGATCAGACATAAATATTTCTTCTGGTTTAGGGTGAAAACGTCTGAAATTGCTGATAACTTGATCCATCAATTCCATTGCTTTTTCTTCACCGCAATACTTAGATAATTGACCACCAATTGCTGTATGGTATGTTAATTTACCATCACTCCATCCACCAGCACCAAGCATACCTGTCATTACTTCTTCAGGTAAGCGGTTGTGTGGGTCATTACCTTTGTCAATAATGGTAATTAGACTACCATCGTAGCCATTATCTACTAATTTAGTTGCAGCATTAATGCCTGCTACACCGGCACCTACAATTACTATTTTTTTATTCATAAATTAAATTAAACATGTAAATATAATAAGAAATTTTGACATTTTCAAATTAAAGAAGCCCACCGTTATGGTGGGCTACAGCTCCAATATTTTATCTCTTGCGAGCGAACAGGCTATAAATCTGTTCTATATGTTATTTAAATAATTCTTCTGCGTTTATTATTATTGATCCTTGATTAATAAAGGTATTTTCTAGTACTTTTGTACTATCTAAAGATTTTATTTTTTCTTCTGTTATTTCAATATAATTGATACTACCATTTTCACTAACATTAGCTACATACCCACCAAATCGAGGTTTCTCACTAAACTTTTTAATTAATATCCTTTTTATTAAGTTAGAAGAAGCCTCTTCACTAGTAAAAGGTGAACTTATATCTAATTGGGTAATAAGATTATCTACTTTGCTATATATACTATTAATTAATGGGTATTTAGTAGATAAATCTCTAAGATCTTCATTATTACTAAAATCTTGTAATGTGTTAAAAGCTCGAACAATATCTACTTTAGAAAAATTTAATGAACTTGCTTTTTTATCATTTTTTACACCTTCTAAATTAGAAACTAAAGAATCTAATCCAAATAAAGTATTTAGTAAGTCAATATTATCTTTATCGGAACCAAACCTACCTAATCCTATACGAGGACTATCATATGATTTAACTTCAACTCCCTTTCCGTCTATTTCTAAATCGGGTTTACCTCCACCTTGAGTCCCTCTAGCTGAGTGATTGGGTTGATGGGCAAATAGCCAATATAATGAAATTTCTCCATTTCCAGTACCTTTAGAACCTGCTGTATCAACGTCTTTACCTTTTTTAGGAGGTGATACAGTGTATAATTTTTTAAAGGTATTGGCATCTTCTCCATTTACATTTGTATTTCTTCCTAATTCATATGAATCCTGTACTTGAGGAATTTCTTCTACTTTTAAAGCATTTTTAATAACCTTATCATAATTATCATCCCCAACTTCATTAAGATTTATTTCATCTATATTAAATTCTTTTAATATTTCCTCTAATATAACCTTCTTTTTAGGATCGTTCATATCAACAACCCCATCGTGGCAACGAAATGACCACTCACGTAATATTTTATCTATAACTTCCATATTATGCTTCTGCTGGTGGGGTTTCTTCGGCTGGTGCTTCAGGAGATGGTTCTTCAGCTGGTGGTGTTATTTCAGGTGCTCCTGCAGCTGCACTAAATGCTTCTGCTCCAGCATCTGGTGGTGGTGGAGCTTCACCTCCACCTAATGCTTTCTCATCTAAAGCATAACTTAATTCCAATAAATCAGCTATTGCTTGAGATCCTCTTTCAATTTCACTTAATTCCTGCATGTTATATCTTTTACCAGATATTTTTGATGTCCAATTTTTTCTACCATCATATGTAACATAAAATTCTTGATCATTGATCAATTTAATGTTAAATGTAGTTGGTTTTGGAGCTACTAAACTAACGTCTTGAATAAAACGACCAAATGATGGTGACATTAAGTCTATCATCGTTTTCTTTAAACCAGGAAAGCGATATACTAAATACATCGCTTTCGTGGCGCGCTGTTGTTTTGCTTCTTCTTCTTTGAGGGCTTTACGAACAGCTACTTTAATATATTTTTCTAGTAAGAGTTGTTTATTCACTATCTGGGTTTTGGCTATATTGAATTTCTTCTTCAGTTAGGTATTCAGCTATGCTATGCATGTAATCTGAAGCTAAGGTAATATATGCTGATACCCAACCTGGTAGTTGTTGATTAGGTTGAACTATTTGATATATTTTAGCAGCATTGTTAACCATATCTCTTAATTCACTTTTAGCCATTGTTGCTTCATGATCTCGAGTTGGAGGCCAACTTAAATGACTTTCTTTCATATTAGCAGCTACTGCTTTACGACGATTAATTAAATATTTATCGGTCTTATCTACTTTACCATCGTTATTTATATCATCATCTTCTTTACCTACTGGGTCTAATCCTTCGGCTTTAGAAGCAGCAATAGCATACATTGCAGGATCATTCTTTTTGAATTTGCCTGTTTTCTTTAATGCTTTAACTATTTTTTCTTCTTTAGCAGATAGATCGCGTTCAAGAAGATCGATAAGCTTAATCATATATGATTATTTTTTAGCGTTTGCTTTTTTAGGAGCAGGTTTTTCGGCTTTATGCTCTTCTTTCTCTTCTTCTTTAGTTTCGCCTTTTTCGTGCTTGCTTTTTGCAGCACCTTTATGAGCTTTCTTCTCTTTAGGTTCTTTCTTAGCTTTTTCGATAAGACCCATTATTTCTTTAACTTTTTCAGTTTCAGATGATACCTTACCTTCAACTTCGCTAATTTGATTATCTAACATTTCAGATAATTTAGCGTGAGCCATTTTAATTTTTTCTAATTCAGTAACGAATTTTTGCATATGAGCGTATTCGGCTACGAATTGACCATCACCACCTTCGTTAATAGTATAAGAACCTAAAGATTCTTTCATTTTCTTTAAACCAGCTAATTCTTTCTTAAGGTGTACTAATTTTCCACCGCTTTTAGGCAATCCGCCTTTTTCCATTGCTTCAGCAATTGCTAGACGAACAACGTTACGTACTTCTGTGATATTCATGATTTTGTTTTTGTCGTGTTTATGTGTATAAATATTATAGGGTTTCATCTAGATCGGATAGGCCGGTGTCGTCTTTCTTCAAGTCACGATCAATGTCGCGCATTGTATCCATTGCCCATTTACGTTGTAGTGGTTTTAATTCACCATTGATTGCATTTTCGATGAATGGAAAAAATTCATCATCAATTAATTTATATACTTCAGCAAAGAATAATTCACGAACGCGAGCATCGTCTATATTTGATTCATTATATATTTTACTGATGGCATCGTATATGAATTTACCATATTGTAAATCACGTGGTTCATTTGATAATTTATCTACAGCACCTACAATAGCTTGGTTTTTTTCCCTATCAGCACCAAATCCTTCTGTACCTACAATCTCGTATAATCCTTTTACAATTTCATGTACTAACATTGGAAAGCAAATCGCTTTAGCTTTAATAACAAATTGTTCATTTTCCTCATCATATTCCATTTCACTTTCACCACCTTGCATTTTTTGACCTTGTGCTAATGCAGCTAACATCATGGCAATGGCGTTTTCATCATCGTAAATACCAAATGCTAATTTTAATATTTCACTGTATTTATCTACTAATGCTGGATTAATTTCGTTGAGGTATTCTCTAAATAGCATAAAGCCAAAAGCGCCTCTAATTGATGCTCCTTGTGTAATGCCATTAATAATACGGCGTTTTGCTTTTTCAGCTTCAGCAGGTGCATTATCTACACTTACTTCACCATCTCCAGGTTGAATATTTAAATCACCCAATCCAACTATTTTAGCATCAATTTTAATATTTGCATAATCAATAATTGGATAGGCATCAGTTACCATTTGGGCGGCTACCATTTCAAGTTCATCACGATATCCGTCTTCAGCTTCAATAATTTCATCTAATACAGCTTTAGATTTAGTTAAAGCTTGCATTAGATTTTTATCACCTAACATCTGGCGTAATGATTCACCTGATTTGCCTTTTAAGGCAGTCATTGTTTGGGGTGAGAATATTTTCTCGTAATCTACTTCTACTAAGCGTCCCATTATTTTTTAGATTTAAAGCGTGCTACTATCTTTTTAAGCATTTCCTCTTCTTTTAATCCAGCTTTAGGACCAGGTTTAACATCAGGATTTCCTAATGGACGACGAGGCTTTGGTTTACCAGTATCTGGTTTGCCTGGTGCTACTGCAGGTCCTGGGGAGGGTTTGCTAGGAGCCGGAGCATTTTCAGATAATACTTTGTCAATAGCTTCGCGAATTGCTTCTTTTAATTTATTTATTTGCATTTTTCTTTTCGTTTATATGTTTACGTAATAATTCTTTAAATTCAGTTAATTGTTCAGGATTGCGCTCCATGTACTCATTTACAAGGTACTGATGGATCTCTGCCAAATTGCGTTGTTGTAGTGCAGATAATAGCTGAGATGGAGAGTCTAGTTGGTATGCTGATTGAGGAGTAATAATATAATGACCATTACCTGGCTGTACTACAACAGAGGCAACTGTTACTCCATTATTCAAACGTATAAGATATATTGTGCTAGGTCCTACTTCTAATGAGCTTATAACTCGTCCTGCACCTCCTAATATATTTTGACGACGAGATGCTCCTCTATTATTTGCTACAGAAACACCCCTAGCATCATTAACATTTAATCTACGAAGAATAGAACGAGGTAAATCCATAAATCCATTCATTATTCCTGCTGTTTGCATAGACGCTCCTACATTTATATTACCGGCGGCAGCGGGCGCTGCTGGTTGAGAAGCGTTTGGTTGACCTGCAGGTCTACCTCTTCTTGCAGCACCACCTACTTGAGCTGCTACTTGACCAGCAGCTGGTTGGTCTTGACCTGTTAATTGTCTTGCTAATGCTGCAGGTACACTTGCTCTATTTAGTTTGCCTGATCGATCAGATACTTGAAAACTTTCTCTTGGATTCTGTAAGTTAATAAGTAAAGCAGTATCTCCATTCATTACAGGACGATACATGTTATCTGCTGTTATTGGAGGATTAGCTCTAATAAATGCTTTTTTAGCATTTATACCTCCGCTACCATAAGTGTCTAATTTTAATGTTCTAAGTAATTCATTGCTATCATAACTTCTATTCATACTTCTTAAATAAGCAAAATATGACTGCCATGCATTTGGATTTATTATATAGTCACTACCACCCCCTCTTCTCCTCCAGTTATTATTGTTAGAATCACCCCATACATAAGAGTGTCTTAAATTAATTATATTACGTGGATCTATACTAAATATAGAAACGTTAGGATCATCTGTTGTCAATACCATACGATTATCATCTGTTATTCTTCTACTATATGGTGTAGCTTTCAAAATAGATAATAATCCTTCTCTATCTACTTCCCCAGGAATAGATTGTTGATTTAACATTCCTATAACGTTAGTTTGAACAGCTTCATTATCTTTTGAATCATTAAATATTTGTTGTACATCCTCATTATCAAATGGTATTTGAGTTATTTTACCATTTTCAATTTTATATGAAGCAAATGAATTTGAATCTAATAATATATCAGAACCATCTTCTAAAGTTTTAATTACAATAGCTGAATTAGGATCCTTTTTAGCATTTTCAACTACTTTATCAACTAAACTTTTATCAATAACATCTTCTGAAGCTAGTTTAATTAGATTTTTAAATGGTATTTTATCTAATTCTGGGTAGTCAGCGAGGTATTTAGACGTACGTTTATTTAATTTAATATTTGGGTAATCATCTTCTTCAGTATAAACACCTACTTTAATATTATCACCTATTATTAATTCCACAATGGCATTACCATCTTTAGTAACATATAAACGTTCACTAGGGGCTGAAGCCCATTTATCAAATTTTACTAAAAGTTTCTTAACTTCAAATGGGATAGTTTCAGATGATAGAAGTTGAGCGGGAATTTTATCCCTCATATTAGATATAATAGATCTTGTATCTTGATTAGAAAATTTATCTAAATGTTTTACTAAAATTTCACTAGGTATAATACCATAGTTAGTTGAAATAAATGAAGCTAATTGAGGGTATTTAGGAAGATATTTTTCAACAAATTCATCTGCCGTAACATCTCTAAATAGTGGAGTTCTTTCTTTTCTAACAACTAAATATTGTTCTTTAACAGAATAAGGAAATTTTATAAATTCCCTAATAGTAGCAGGGTTTTGTTTATATGACTGGTTTATTTTTTCTGCTGATGATAGAGGGATATATTTAAATGTACTTCTTAATCCTCTAACTGATGGGAAATTTTGCTCAATAAATGACCACGGTTCCCATCTATCCCATTCTGTGGCTCTACCACCAACATCGTTATTTGATCTGTCTGATGCCTTATAAGTATTATCACTGCCTACTACAATAACAAAAAAGCTTTTACGATCGCTATCAGATAAATTACTATCTTTTACTAAATAAAATGTTGGATTTTTTCTATTAGTATCATAGCGGTAATTACCAAACGATCCTCTGGTTATGCACCAACTTTCACCTCTACCATAATTTAAGCAGTTATCTTCTTTAGAACCATTATATATAGTTAAACCATCTTGATTATAAACAACATCAGGTGTAGATTCAGCCTCTTCAGGAGCTTCAGCACCTTTAGTAGAAGTAACTAATCTAATTAATTTAGATAAAGTCCATTTATTAAGATCTTTTTCAGTTACCTTAGGAGAATTTTTTAATACATCAAAACGTTCAATATAAGATTTTAATTGATCGTCTGTTACTTGGATATTAAGATCATCAGCCTCTTCTTTGAATTTATCTATAAAACCTTTTATAGCTTTTTCACTATAAGCTTCATTCAACTCATTTTTCCAGTTGTGGACAACGTGTAATATAAACTTGTCTATTGCTCTCATTACTTATTTAGCTTTACTTTTGCTTTCTTAGTATTAGGTACAAATTGTTTATCTGATGCTGCTTTTTTCTTTGATGTAGCAGCGCGTTCAGCTTTAGTTAAACTATTTGCTTTAGCACGAGGTAAACAACGAGTTGTTTTATTACCTTTTTTCATTGTGCCACAGGGACCAGTTATATTACCTGCTGTATCAATACGAACCCAATCTTCTTTTTTAAACCAATCACGAAGTGATTCATGCATGTCTAAATCATCTTCTTCCATTAATCCTTTACACACTTTAACAGCACGACCAGAAAGATAGGCTGATGGTTTTTCACCAGCAGCTTTACGACGATTATAATAAGCTCTACCTTTAGGGCATAGCTTTTTTTCAAATAATATTTCGTCTAATATTTCAGTTAATTTTATCATATTACCATTTTCTACAAGACCAGTATCTAGCTTTAGTACGTGGTCCTGGGTTAGCACAATTATGTCTTGCCCTGAATGCTTTACGTCTTACAGGATTATTTTTCTTGATGTTCATTCCCTTAGCACCAAAGTTTACTTTTACAACTTTACCTGTTTTAGGATTTTTAACATATACTTTAAATTTTTTACTGTCACCGCGCATTGGTTTACCTAATGGTACCGTACGACCTTGATATTTAGCTTCTAAAATACAATCACAATCAGCTTCGTTAAGTTCTTGTTGATATGATTCCATAAATTCAACAAATTCTCTTATATCATCAGCGTTTTCAACGTCGTATTCTTCTATTTGATCACTATTATCGTAATCACATTTATGGCAAATATAAGGTTCTTGTCCTCCATCTGCTAATTTCCATTTCCATCCACACTTTCCACATTCAATTTCACCACCTATAATATCTTCATTTAATATATCTAATAATTTAATCATAGTGTTTTATTTTGCGTGCCACCAATTACAACAATACTCGTCTGCGGGGGCAGGGATTTTAGCATCACCATCATGCCACTGCAACCAGTATTTGTTATTACATAAATTACCTTTTTCAACCCAATATTCACAGTTAGCACACATCGAACCACCTTTAGTTACACGCATTCCTGGTTTATGGTCTGCTGGGTATTCTGCTGGGCCTTCTTGGAGTTTAAGTAATTCAAGTAGACTATACATTAATTTTTTAGTTTAGTATTTTCACTAGATAGAAATTCAACCTTAACACGTAGTTCAGCTACTTCTGAAGTAAGTTTTAGCACTAGATTTCTTAAATCATCTTTTTCCCTAGAGGATGCTTCTAATAATGCTTCTAATTTGGAGATACGATCTTTGCAATCGTGACGAATAAAGTCGTCATCTTGTTCTCTACGCATTGCTCTTTTTTCATAATATCTAAAAGCGGTAGTGCCTCCTAAAACTGTTATTGCAGTAACTAATACTGACCATAAGTTGCTATTCTCCATTATATTTAGTAGGTTGATTTAATTAGTAAATCATTACCTATAAATATTAAGAACTAATATGCTCTTTAAGTTTCTGTATGTACTCCTGTAGTTCTGTGGTGATTTTTTGCTTGTCTACACCCTTACCAGCCCATTTTTCAACATCGCCGGCTTCGGTAACAAAACTTTCATTGTTGTCGTTTAGTGCTAATTCTAACATAACATCTTCTAAATCTTTAATATGGGCTTTAACACCACCCGTTACTAAACCACGAGCATATGCCTCGTATTGGCCTGTGATTTTGAGTTTAGTTTCCATTAATATAACACAATCAAAACATGTTTTGTGGATAGGCCACATTTTTTTATTCAACTTGTCACCCTTCATAGCGTTACCGCATTTAGGACAAGTAAGTGGAAGATGAATAGATTCTTTTAATTTATCAAAGCGCGTAACGGTTTGTTTAATACCATTTTTAATTGTCCATTGCTTACCATTCTCATCCCATACATCACCTTCTTTATGATCAGTCTGGGTTTTAGAGTAGCCAATTTGGGTTGTTGTTTTGGCTGTGTAGTCTTTAGTAATGATGTTGCGCATTCTTTGCACATCTTTACCTTTAAATTCGCGCTGTAACATTGATTCACTCATAACTTATTGGTATATTTCTTCATGTTGTTTGCCAAAATCTCTTAATAAGATTCCTGCTTTAGCATTTGCTTCGTTTTCTATATCACTTCCTGTTTTTCCACTTTCGTAATTAATACGTCCTTCTTCGTCTTGCTTGCGGTGTACTAATTCATGTGCTAGTGTTCTTAATATATCAGCCATATTTCTGTTTTTACAATACACCCATATCTTATTATCGTTCGGATCAAAATAACCAAAACTCCTTTTCTCCTTAGCAGCCGCATTATCGTATGAGAAGGTTAAGTTACGTGGAGGTTTTTGTATTTCCAAGTTTTTGATCGCATACTTTACAAATTCACCTATAGTGGCTGTTTCGCTTTCGTTTAGTTTACCTTCTTTTAAAGGCCAGGGTTTAGGACCTTCTAAATCTAAAACACCCATTAACACATTGGGTGTTTTACCTAATTTTTTATAATCAGTTAGTATACGACTACCATATGTTAAATAATATCTATCTTGATCATAGTTTAAAATCATAGGAGGACCACTAATTTCACTATTTTCGTCTTCATGATTTTTATTTTCTAACTTATCCCACATATCATCAGACATTACTACCATATTACCTACTGTAAATGCATATCTTACATCTGGGATTGGTATGTTAAATACTTGGGCTGTATCTTCAACATCTGCCTCTCTAGATAAGACATAATCAGCAAACATATCATCTTGATTCTGATATTTTCTTTCAGCTATTGGAGCTGTAGGTGGTACTGCAGGTTGTGGTTCAGGCTGTGGTTCGGGTTTAGGTTCTTCTTTAGCCTTTTTACCCATTGCTAGTAGAAAATCAGCTACTTCAACCCCATCAGGTAAGAATTTTTTAATTTCTTCCTCATTGCCATCGCGTATAGCTTGTCTAAGATCAGTAGCATTTAAACCACCAAAATTACCAGCATCAAATATTTTTGCGTTTGGAAACTTACTTAAATTTTTATACCTACTCTCTTCACCTTTACCGTAAGCAGCATATACTGTTAATTCAGGATTATTTTCTACAAAATCATATACATCTCTAACAGGGGTAACAGCTGATACTCTTAATTCAACTTTATCACCGTCTACTAATTGGTCTTTATATAATTCCCAAGCAGCAACACTTTCATCAGGTGATATACCATCATGTATTTTAGGTGAAATTAATACTACTACTTGATCTGCTTTATTGAGTAATTGTTTTACTACACTAAAATGACCTTTATGTGGTGGTTTAAATTTACCTGGAAATAATGCTATTGTTGGTTGGTCTTGTTCTAATAATAATGATACAAGGTATCTGCCTAAATTTGTTTCGCTTAATGTATTATTCACTTTATCTAATGATTTTTGTTTATTATCGCCCTTAGGTGTACCTACTTCACCGCTTTTAATAGATACCATCGAATTAAAAATGCCTTTAATGCGATTTTTTGAGCGTGGGTTTTTTACCTTAGATGATATATCATTCAATAGATCCTCGAAGCTACCGTCTATTTTGTAGTTGGTAAATAGCCGCTTGATGTTGGACCAGTTGCTAGTTTTCCATACTTCGGTACGATCAACTTCTTTAAAATTATCTAACGTTACGATACGTAGTGTTAATCCGGCGCTTGATAAATTAAATTCATATTCTTGATTTGCCTCAAGTTCAGGTATATTTTTAATACCCATACGAGCAAATATTGCTTTAGGATCTTCCTCTAAACATATAACTTTAGCTAATCCTAATAATAATCCTTGTATTTCAGCAGGATAATCTAAAAATTCTTTCTTGAATTCAGCCTCATCATCACTTACAGAAACAATATTATCTATTTGAACATATTCGCCTGGTTGGCCTTCTATAGGATATAATATAGTAACTATCTCACCTGTGTTTAAATATTTTTTACCTTTATATTTTTCACTTTTAAATGGAACTATAACATCATCTGGTAGAGCAGATAGGAATTTAGCTAGGTCTACTTTAATTCCTTTTTTATCATCTGATTCTAGATTAACAATCAAATCGATATCACCGAAATCTTCTTTGGCGCTTGTATTGTATGAGCCTGAAACTTTAGCACTTTTAAAAGCAGGAAATTTCTTTAATATCCTGTTGATATAGTTATCTACTGTTTTAGCAACAGATTCTCTAGTAATTCTATTTCCACCTGCTGATCCAGACATTAGGCTTTTTCTTTTTGGTAAGGAATTAATTTAGAATTATCAGGTAAGAATTTACCTTTCAATCCTAATCTATCTTGATTATCAATCCAATATTTTTGGAGATTATCTGGTATATCTGCTCTAGTTGAGTCAAGTATTTTAAGATATCTATCCATAATAGAATTATATTCTTCTTTAGATATATTCTTCCTCATGAAATCTTCTAACTTAAAATAATCATCTAATATATCTTGAGTTAAATTAAAGCCATATAATTGATTTAATAAATCGATAGCTTCTTTAGGATTAGATGCTTCTTGTTGACCACTTTCTTTATCAATTACACCTGTAGTGTGACCAAATGATTTACCTTTATTAGAGAATAAAGCTAACATTAATTGTGTACGGTGTAAACCTTTAACATTACCCTCATATGATTGGGAATAGTAGCTAAAACGTAACCATTCAGGATTACCTACATTGATATCAGTTTGAACGGCTTTACCTATTTTTTCACCATTAGGTCCGTACTGAGGTATAGCACAAAATATAGAGCCGGCGCCCGATGCTTTAAGATCTACTTCAACGTCAGGTAATGAATCGTTAATTTTATCTCCAATTAATACAATCATAGCACGTAACTGAAGTTTTTCAGGTGATGCTGTTCTAGCTTTTTTAGTAAATTGTGCTAAAAGTTCATTGTATTTGTTTTCATCTACACCCCAACCTTTAAAGTCAGGTTTACCACCAGGGAATATATTTTTAATATCATATGATAAATCAATATCGCCTGATACTGCTTTTTTACCGGCTGATCCTAATTTTTCAAATGATGTGAATGTAGATGCTTTAGCAGGGAATATTTTAGATAATTGCTCTACAAATTTTTCAATTGTAGGTTCAATATTATCTTTTTCAATTGAGTCTGTAGTACCGAATACGTTACCACCTTCTTTTAGTATCTGCTTAGCTAGGTTAAGTAATTTGATCATAATTAAACATAAATAGGTAGCATGGACAGTCCAAGCTACCTATAAATATTTGTTAATTTATAATTATTGTCCCTTAAGTGGAAAGCGAGTCCATCCGTTGATCCATGATGGTCTTGCTAAGGCTTCCATTTCTAATTTAGTATATTTTACCTCTTTATTGCCTTGAGATAATGCTTTTTCTTTCATATTAACTGCGGTAAATGCTGTAGATGTAGATCTGAAGTTTAATAGTGGATCAAATGATTGTACTTCGTTATTTTCAAACTTGCTAATACCATCTTTATAGGCTTGAGCTGTTTCATTTGATTCAATACTAAATCCACCTTTTTGATATCCTAATATTTTAGAATTAGTCATTGTGAATTGAGTGGCTCTTCTCCATCTCAAACCTAAGTTATGGTTTGCTAATGAAGCAGCATCAAATGGTCCAACCAATACCATACCTATTAATTTAGGATGTGTAAAGGGTGTTGCAGGTGAGCCTGTACCATCATTGTCGCATTCTACACCATTGCCTGCATCGCCGTTATCTACAAATTGAGGATCACGCTTTGATACACTATTTGTTATAGTTCCGGTGTAGCCAAAATCAAAATCATAATCATCATCGGCTGTAGCGAATGCGTATAAATTTTTAGCATTTACAGTACCACCGAAAAATTCAAATGCATCGTCATTAGCATATACTGTTTGAACATGTTCAATTACAGTACCACTACCTACAGCACCTAATGTCAAAGCGTTAATTTCTGAATTTGGTAAAGCAGCTATACCAGCATATTCAATACGAACATACTTTAATATTCCACTATTATCAGCATCATTTATACCACCAAATGCTCTACCAATACCACCTTCAATAGTTGGTTCTGATGATCTATTGGTTTTAGCACGACCTAAAATTACAATACCACCCCAATCACCAGGAGACCTCTCGCCAGCGTTTTTACCTGAGGTGAATATGATTGGTTTTGCAGCTGTACCTTCAGCTATAATTTGGGCTCCTCTTTCAATACACAGGGCACCTTTTTCAGCAATATCACTTACAATAGTAGTGCCAGGTTGGATAATAAGTTTAGCACCATCAGTTACGTATACGTAACCCTTTAATGTCCAAACTTTGTCTGATGTTAATGTAGTTGTTGTGTTAATATTACCAACCAAGGTTGTGGTTGAAGGTACATTGATTGGTTCTTCATCTCCCCCTAATTCTTTCTTGCAGCTAAATAATGCTAATACTAAAATAAGTCCTAATAATTTTTTCATAAATTAAAATTGATAGTTAATGAGACTGTTTGTTCGTTATTTGTTTTAATTAAATTGCCTTTTGTTTTTTGATAGTGTATTGATGATTGAGCGAAAATGTCGTTTATTGCAACCTTAATTTCGCCTTTATTTATTTTTCTTAAGTATACTACATCTAAAATATTTCTACTATTTTCAAATATGTCTGCATATCCTTGGAAACCAACAGCGGATAATCTATCCCCAACACGGTTATATGTAACATTTAATGTGTTTTTATCTTTATGGAAATTTAAACCACCATTTACAATGTAGTTTGATTGACCTTGTAATTGACGTTTAATCCCATTTACTTTTACTTCGGAATGAATTAAAGATGAATTAGTATAAAAATCCAACCAATTATTTATCTTTTTACGTAATTCAAATTCAATACCATAAACGGTTGCTTTATTTGGATTAGTAAAAGTAAGTAATAAATTAGAGGGAACAGAACCGTCCGCTACTATTTGTTCAATTGGTTTGATAAAGTTCTTACCAAATATTCCAACTGATATATTTTCACCTGATTTAGGATAATATTCATATTTAAAATCTAAGTTGTAGATATCTGATTTTTCTAATTTAGAATTACCTAATATTTGTGCATTACGAACAAAATCATAATAAGCAAAATTAGCTACTTCTCTAAATTCAGGACGTGCTAATGTTTTACTAGCTGATAATCTGAATTTAGTTTTATCTAAATTATAAGATAAATTTAATGATGGAAGTAGATCAAGGTATTCTCTATTTACATTTACTTTCTGACCACTAAAATCAGCTGTGTTAACATTAAATAAATTATACTCTGTTCTTAAACCAGTGTTTAATTTCCACTTTCCAAAATCACTATCATACATTGCGTACCCTGTTGCTAAATCGAAATCAGCTTTGTATCTATCTGTATTGTTTGTAATTTCATTTAACATATCTGCAGCCTCATATCTGAATATTCTGGCTTGGAAATTTCTTATTTTTTTAAGATATCCACCACCAACTTTAATTTTATTAAAGGTTTTATTAACACCTCCATTAAAACTATTTTCATTCATTATACTCCAAAAACGGTAAGTATCTCTCCAAGCAACCGCATAGGGTTCATTTATACCTAATGATTTAGTAATTGGGTTAACTCTGTAGTCGGGTTGATCACGTAACATTAAATTATAACCTAAATTAAAATCTAATGTTTTAATTTTACCATCGAATTGAGAATTTACAACAGTTTTAATAATGTGGTTAGAGGCATTACTTCTCACATCTTGAACATTATCATAGTTTTCTCCATTACGAGTTAGATATAATTGTTCTATTTGATGATTAAATAACGTCTTTAAACTGTATTTATTTTTACCTATGTAAGTAATATTAGCTAGCCCATTTAATAACTGAATATTAGTGTAGGAGGTATCTTTATATTTGTATGCTAATTCAGTTGAAGATTGATAGTCTTGCCTATCAGTATAATTTATTGAGTATGAAGTTCTATATACTGAACTGAATACTAAATTCCATTTATTCTTTTTTAATCCAAAAGAAAATGAATTATTAGTGTTAGGCATAGAACTAATCACTTGTGCTTTAGGTGAACTAATTAAATTAGTATAAGCTCTTCTATCACCATTACTTCCTATGCGGAATCGATATGTAGATGGAAAATTTTGTGGAAACTGCTTATATCCTATTAAGTTAAAGTTTTGGAATGTAGATACCGTCCCGTAACTCAATCCTGTGCTTAGGGAGAAAAAATTATTTGATACGTCTTTAGTTGTAATCTGTACAATACCACCTGCAAAATCTCCAGGCATATTAGCAGCTGCTGATTTAGCTATAATAATATTGTCAATTAACCCTGAAGGGATAATATCAAATGAAAATGCTCTTCTATCTGGTTCTGTAGATGGAAGTAATGTTTTGTTTAGTAAAGCTAAATTATATCTATCGGCTAAACCTCTAACTAATACGAATTTATCGTTTTGAATAGTAACACCGTTTATTCTTTTAAGGGCATCTCCAACAGTACGATCAGGTGTTTTTTTAATAAATTCAATAGATAATCCATCAGAAACAACAGAGCTGTTCCTAATTATATTAAGAACAGCTACATTGGTTTCTTTTTTAGTTACAGAAGTAACTGTAATATTGTCTAGTTTTTTATTAAAAAGTGTGTCTTGAGAAAATAAGAATAAAGGACACAGTAATAATAAAGATAATAAATGTTTCAAATAAGTGATTTTGTTTCACTTATACGTATAACTCAAATTTTGTTAAGCTAACTTAACACTTGTGGGTAATAATAAAGTCATAGGCTTAAAATCAGGATTTTCCATTTTATATATTTCATATATGTTTTGGAACATCTTAAAGTTAGTAGCAATTCCACCATATTGTTTTAATTGCCATCCTTTACCTTGAATTGTATCTCCTTTACCTTCACCGCGAGTAGATGCTTTTAACCACAATACTCCGGTATCTTCAACTAATTGATTATGAGTTTCATTCCAAGCAACAGCATATGCTGCTAATTGTAGACCATAAGATGTATGAAGTGAATTAGATGTTTTAATATCAAGCAACCATACTTTACCATTGATTTTAACAATCAAGTCAGCTGTACCAGCATATTCATGATTATCTGAGAATAGATGGTATTCGGTTACTATTAATTCGGGTTTGTGTGTTGTCCAGAAATCAGCAAATTTAAGGATCATCTTCCAAACATCAAGTGAATATTGTGCTTTACCATATTCATCAATCCATTGAATTTCTTCTCCATTTAGATAACGATCAATAGCAGTATGTACTTGTGTACCTTCACCTGCTGCTTTAGAAGCAATAATATCTGAATTATGTCCTACATCTTTAAGCCAATTATGGAAAAATTGGTTTTTAGGGAAATAATTCAATACTGAAGTAACTGAAGGATAGTATTTGTCGTTGCGTCTGTAAAATCGACTGTCTAAAACATTCACTTGTTTATCACCTTCGCTATACTCTACAAGACGCTTAATTTTAGGGTCTTTAATGAGGTTTGCATTCCTGTCAATAATCATAATAGTTGTAATTTTTTCTCAAGCAAACTCTGAAAATTCAGTGGTTGTGTTTGCTCAATAGTGTTTAAAAAATTTTCAAAACCGATTTCGTTAGCGTCTTTACCTTCCATTTCTACCAAATATATTTCTTTACCATATGACATAAGCATCTCAGCTTGTTTTAAAGCATCACGCCTAGCGTCTTGATCTAAAGCAATATAAATTCTATCGACAGAAGATTTAACTAATTTCTCCATTAATTTACCGTGTATTGCTTTTCCAAATAAAGGAATAACATTACGTTTAATTGTTAAAGCATCAAACATACCTTCAACAAGTACGATTGGTGCATCCCAGTTTATATATAATTCAAAACCAATAACGTCTTTAGCCGCTACTGGTGGATTTTTATATTTTTGAGGTGTTTCACCTTTATAGTCTCTAGCTATAAAATAATTTAATTTTTTGTCGTTATCGTATGAAGGAATAATAACACGTCCTCCATATTTACCATCTTTACAAAAACCAATATTGTATTTAATTATATCGTCTTGATTTAAACCACGTGATTTAAGAAATTTTAAAACGTGCTTTAATTCAATTTGTAATATTTTATCTAATTTAGTTGTATCAATTAATGAAATAAATTCCTTAGGTAATTGTACAGCACTTAATTCAATGTTCTTAGTATTGTCTGGGATTATTAGAATGTTAAGTTCTTCTATTTTATTGCTTGGGGATTTCATCTTTTTAAATAATGAAAGCAATGTTTTGCCCTTAGCACTACAGATCCAACAATGCCAAAAGTTTTCACGTTTAGCTGTTGTACGTAAATTAATTTCTAATTTTGGTTTATGGTGTGTACAGAATGGACATTTAAAAGCAAAATTGCCTTTACTTGTTGATTGTCCTTTACCTAGTACTGATTCGACTAGGAATAATAGAGCTGTATTATCCATACTTTCAATGTATGAAATAATTTTGCCTAAGCAAAATCTTTGCGGAAATATTTGCCTGCTATGTTGTCGTTATAACTATTATCAGTAAATAATACGTTGTGTATTATTTGTTCCTGGAGTTCAAGAAATGTAAGTTGTTTTTTATTTTTAGCAAAATGTATTATAACACGTTCAAATTTATCTTCACCTAATAATTTAACATCTGCAAGTAATTCTTTAGATGAGCCATAATAACTTTTCCATCCACTATCTACCTTGTCAACTCGAGTTGTTGGTTTGCGACCAGCACCAGTGTGTTCAGCGATTTCTTTTTTAGTAAGTTTTTTCTTTTTATTATGGATAAATGCTTTTTTACCTATATAAAATTTATTTGTTTCCAAATTAGTAATTATATAGACAAACCCATAATACCCAGTAGCGTGTTCTTCAGGAAATATTTCTAGACTCCCGTCATCGAGATGCCATAACCAATTATTCATAAACTTGTTTTAAGTATCGTATTTAACAACAAATGTCATGTCCGTGTCGGGTGACATTAACATTGGTTTGCCAAATTTAGCAACAGCTAATAATTCATTATTATCATTATATAATCCTAGTGCCGTAGCATAAGTGTAAAAATCAGAGCCAGTAGCAAAGTCTTTTACAGATCCGCTAGCATAGTTAGTTACTAGTGTTGGATTATATGATAAATTAAAATCACTTTCCTTCACCAAACAACGAACCTCATGTTCATATATTGGTTGTTCATTTTTAAATGATACTGAAAAGGAACCGCTATGTACTATTAATGGCATATTTTATTTATTATGGAGTTACATCCTGTACATATGATATAAAGTTATAAGTACTTCCTGAAGTAAGAGTAAAGGTGTAACTAGCACTTGCTGGGCTGTTTGTTGCTGATCCTGTTGTAGGTCCTTGAGTCATAATTGAACCTGTTATTATTGTAGTTACTCCATTAATACTAGCACTTATAAAAGGTCTATATTGTTTTGGTGGACTACAATAATTGTAAGGATCACCTGGGTTGAAGATGTAATAATCATCAGCCACTACAGATCTAATTGTAACTGAAGTACCTGCTGATGCACTAGCATATACAGTATCTCCAAAAGTATATAAGGTATTATCAATATAATACCATGTATCTGCTACATAATAATTTGAAACAGAACCAGAACAAAGAGCTCCAAACAATCCACTAGGAGCAGAAGCAGTAAATGGAACTATTACTTCAGGAGCTACAATAGCAGTAATTTTAGCTTTGTTACTTCTTAGTTGTACAGCACAACTACCAGCAATATCAGCTCCTATAGTATACCATACTGAGTATGTACCTGCAGTTGTTGTTGTTAAAACAACAGTACCATTACTCCCGGTAGCCCAAGAATATCCAGGACCTGAGGTACTACCTGAAAATGCTAATGAACTAGTGTTTAAAGTTCCACTTCTAGCATAGTCATTTAATGATGCAGAAATAATTTTTGGCGTAGATGCTGCTGAAAAAGATCCAGTATTATTTTTAGCAATTGGAGGAAGAGGAAACATCATTTGGTAATCAGGGTTAGTTATTATTCCTAATCCATGAGCATAAAATAAATTCCCAACATGGGTACCATATTGATTATCAAAATTTCCTTCTGTTAAGTGGTCTTTAGATGAATATATAACATTCAACCCAGATGGAATTGATGATCCAGTAGGTGAAGCAGCAATACTAGTTGAAATTTGAGTTTCAGTGTTGTTATATATTTCAATACCCATTGATGCAGGATTACCTGGTGAAGGTATTCCTACATTTTCTCCTAATAATTTTACTGTATGACTGCCTGAAGATATAGCAACAGGATATATATGCCAATATCTAAAATTAGCTCCTGTAATATCAGCTGATGTTTGAGTAAATAATAAGGTATTATCTAGGTAAACAGAAGCTATATTATCACATCCTACTCCAAAATAATAAGTAGTATTTGAGGAAGCAGTAATATTAAAAGTTAAAGTTCCAGTTCCAAGATAAAACACTGACTTTCCTGACCATAAGCCGGCATAATTTAATCTACCGGTTTTATTAGCTGTTACTGGATTGGTCCAGAAGGTACCTGCATATGATCCACCACCAGCACTGGTATTCCAGGATATGTTTGTACCTGTGCCATCTATACTATATCCAGAAGAATATAATTTTACACCATCTGAGGCGTAGGCAACATTAGTAGATTGTTGAGATCCAGTTATTATACTATCATATAAATTACCATATCCATCATCTATAATATTATATGCTGAAGATGATAATTGGAAATGATTTGGTAATACTTTATCACCGTAAATACCTTGATTAACTGCTAATACTCGAATACCTTCCATAGCACCTGTAGGGAAGTTTTCAACTAACCTAGCGCTATCATTGTAAATAAAATATGAGTGTGTTGGTCTTTGTTGTGAAGCTGACTCGTAATAAATTGAATTTGCTAATGAAGATGTATTTAATAAAGTTGTATGCTTCTGGTAGAATAATTGATTTATTTGGCTGTATACTAATCGATCATATTGTCCTTCAGTTACAGGGTCATCATCAGATGAAAAACTGCCTGTAAGATTAGTACCATTATATATGGTTAAGTATTCAGAAGATGTTGGGTACGGGCAATAGGATAAATTCCATTGCTTGTTAGCGTAGTAAGGTACGAGTGTGACGTCTGATTTGCTTAACTTTTTGAATGATGCCATACATAAATTAGTAATCTATCTTAACTCTTATTAATGCTTCTTTAGTAAAGTCTTTTGTTAAAGGTCTACTCATTTTAGCTACTGCTAATAATTCATTATTATCATTATATAATCCTACAGTTGTTGGAAACGTTTGAGGACTATTAATTAATGTTGTATATAATAAATTACCATTATCATCTATAATAGATGGGTTTGTAGTATAATTAAATTCACTATTCTTTACACGAGTAAAGAAATAAGTAGAAGAAACAGTTTCAGATGATTGTAATTTAAAACTACCAGTAGCAGCTCCTAATACTATTGATCTATATAAATTAAGATGATTATTGCCTGAAGAGGTAACATTTGCTACATAACCAGATAAACTTCCTGAATCTAAAATTGCAATTCCTAAATCTGGAAGGAAAAATCCATAATTAGTAGCTGTGCTATAAGATCCACTAACTATACTTCCACTGATGATATTATAATATCTATTTTCACCTAAGAAACGAGATAAATTAGTTGTTGTACTATCATCAATTAATGTAATAATTGCAGATCCACTTTTTAAAGTTAATTCAAAAGAGCCAGGTAATAATGATTCTTTATAACGAGAGCGAGCAACATTAATTATATAAATACTACTAGCGGTTACTGCGTTATTAAATGAAAAATTAGTATTTTCAGTTCCATAAACTAAATTTCTATATTGTCCATAAACAACACGTGATGGAGAATTACCAGGAACATTTGGATTTATTAATGTAGATCCAGACCCATATAGATTACCAAATTGAATATCAAATTGAATAGCACTAGTACTAGAAACTGGGGTGCCATTATATATATCTACATAATACTCAGTATAAGTACTAGCAGTAAAAAAAGTATCTAAGGTATTACTATCACCACTCCATAAACCACGTACTACGGTTTCTGAACTTACTACTTGATCGTCTGTATTATATCTTGAAAATGACATAGTTTATATTAGTTTGTTGATACTTTTTGAATATTCAAAGGTATAGTAATTCTAGCACCACTATCTCTACCAATCACGGTAATGGTAGTTGTTAAGGTAGACAAAGTAGATCCAAATAAAGTATTAATTGTAGTACCTGTTAATGTAAACGAAGTACCTACTTGTGTTACTGATAGTACAGTTCCGGTTGTAGTATTTAATCCTGAGATTGGAGTAGTAGTTGTAATACCAGTTCCACTAAATGAAGATACTAATCTAGAATCGGCAATAGTAGCAATATACCCATTAGCTTCAAATGTACTTGTAGCACCTAAATAGTTAAGTGTTTGTGGAGTAATCGTTAATGAAGCACCTTGTTTAAGTGAAATACTGTTATATCCAATATTAATAACAGGCAATTTAGAAGTACCACGAGGTAAAGTTACAAGTTTGTAACGCATTATCTGTGAATCCTCAGGAAATGCTTCTAATACAGGAGTATTTTCAATTGCTTCACCATAGAATGCAGAACCAGATGGGTGGGTTGGATTATATAAAGTATAATCAATTTCATCATCTGCTAATGCAAATTGAGTAATTTTGAATGAACCATCGTTACGAGCCAATAATTCACGGCCCTTCGTGGTTAAAATTGCATCTACAGTTATTGTTGTAGGGTTTAAAATTGCCATATTATTCTGTTGTATATATTATAAATATGTTAAATTTAGAAGCCTCCGCCATTAATATTATTAATTATTGATTGATCACTAAATAACTTTTGTTTAGCTTCCCTAGTAATTGTATCAATGTTAGCTAATACATCGGGGGCTATGTTTTGAGGTATTATAAATCCATATGATGTTATTCCTTCACGCTTCTTAAAAATTAGATGAGTATTTGTTTCATCTTCAATTCTAGATAATATTAAAAAACGCTGAAAGGAGCCTGATATTAGGTTATCAGCATAAAAATTAGAAATAGGGGTATCTAAGTGTATTTGCAATAGATTACTTGGAGATAAGGAAGTACTTAAAATCCTAGATTCTACATAGGTCCCATCAGATAGATATGTTAATGCTATGTCATATGTCTTAATAGAAAAAGGATAATCTACATCTCCATACTCATCATATAAACTATTTAAGGATCCTGTCAAAGGATTAGGTACAAATTGATAATTATTATTATAAAAACTAGTAATACCAGCATCTAATGTTATTATATTAGTATTACCAGAGGCGATAGAGGATGATATTGATGCTGAGTCGAAGTAAGGGCAATCAGTTGAAGCGTATCCTGTAGACACAGCTAATGAAGCTACATACAATGATCCTTGTGTTATAGAAGCTGTAAAATTACTAGTAGTACTTCCTTTTAATACATATTTAAAAATAAGTTTGTCTCCTTTTTCTAAAGTAGTTGAAGATTGATCTATATTAAAAGTTTTTGTCTGAGTAAAAGCCATAATTAGTTATTTTAACATTGAGTTACACCGGAATTATTTTGTAGTACTCCACTAGTTATAGGGTATACAGCACCCCACTTTACTGGATCTGGAGAGCCTGGTACATATTGTGCGAAATACCCGGTGTAGCTAAGAGGTGTTGTTAAACTAGAGTTTGTATAAATAGTATCTCCCTCTACTAGGTATTGATCAACAGCCCATCCACTTCCTGCATTTGCTTCTGTTCTAGAACACGGTGCACCTTCTGTTGCTCCGATTGCATATAGTATTCTATAGGCTGTTACAGGAGAAACATTAGTAAATATATTTTCACTTTCAAATAGTAAAGTTTCAGACACTATTGAACTACTTTTATATACTTGTAATGACCAAGTAGCTGATTGGTTATCAGGTAAAGTCATAGTCATATCAAAACTGGCTTGTATTTTATACCCCCCAGCCTCACTTACAGAATATGAAGGGAAACTATTTAAATTACCAGGATAAAAAACTCCACTTAAATCTTCAGTTTCATAATTAAATATATTTTTTACTACTCCTCCTACTACAGGAAATCCTAACGGAGAAGATCCACTTACATAATAAGAAGAACTTAGATTTTTAGCAGTTGCTCTATATGCACTCGGTCCACCTGTATTTTCAAAATATATTGTTGGATCAGTACCACAGCTAGCAAAATATAAAATAGGATTATATGAATATCCACTATCAAAAATAAGTTTATTACCGTCTGTAGATTTTTGATTAGAAAATTTCTGGTTATCAAATTGAGATATATTTAGATAATCTCCAGCAATAAATGTCCTTTGTATATCTTCCCAATGTGCATTGCGTTGATTTAATTCTGTTAATTCTCCAAATTCATCTATAAGATATTTTAAAGAAGTTTTATTACGACCTGGGAGAAATAGTGAGGATTCTATTTCGGTAAATATTCCTATTTTCCTTGCATTTTTATCTATAGCTGCTGTTTTACCATATGATAAATCACCACTATAATCAGTAGAAGCACTAGTGTAAGTATTATATAATAAACTACTTACTTTAGTACCTTCATATCTTGCTCTATTATAAGCCGTAAGAGATTCATTTGAATCTTGTAAATAAGCAGGAGTTAATATACTTCCTGTAGTGCCATATATAAATTCTATATCTTGTCTAGTAATAGATAATCTACTTGCAGATACATTATTTAATAATACATTAAATTCTGAATGGTTAAAAGCATTTAGACTAGATGTTAAACTGGATGTTGGATGTAGATACGGATTAAAATTTCTTTCTATCCAATCATCACCATATTCAATTATACTTCCACTAAATTCACCGGTGTAATATGCTGCTCTGCTACCTGTTAGACCTTGATATATGTCTGTGTATTCGGTAGTGATTGTTGGACCTTCTAAATTACCATCCATTACTTCTATTTCATCCGTAGTAGATGGATTAGCATAAGACCATTTATTCCTTTCCAATACTGGAGAGCTAATGGTAATACCTGTTGATAGACTTGTTCTTGCAGGAACAAAGTCTTTTATCATTTTAAATAATGAGTTATCAAAAAACTGGATTAGGCGAATAAACCCAGCATAATCCATATTAGATGCAGTAAAATTATAATAGGTATTTCTTTGAGTATTTAAATCATCGTAAGAAGCACTATATAATTGTCTTGGATCACCTATATAATCATCTAAACTCCAAGTTGGGTTTGCAGCAGATATTGAAGCTGAAGCATAAGTATCAATTTGGGTTTCAGGTGAAAATGAAATATCAGCATAATGTAAATCATCTGTTCTAAATAGAAGAGATGATGTGGGTTGTTCTAATAGACTGATAAAAGGAGATAAAATACTTCCTGTTATTGTATTACTAACTATTCTAACTTTATCGTTATTATATTCGTCTAATGTTTGAGACTTTAAATCACCACCATATTCTTTAACATTTAATATACTACTAGTAATACCAAAAGTAGATATTAATGTTTGTAATCCATAGGTTGTACCTTTAGTTTTTAATAGTAAAGGTAAATTATGATAAATGCGTTTATAAGTTTCAGCAAGTAAATCTTTTTGAGGAATTGAATTTAAATAGGAACCTGTAGGGGTGAAATTATTATCAAAACTAGAACTACCATTATTTCCTATTAAAAAGGGAATGTTATCTGAGTCTCCGTATTTATTATATAGTTTTACTCCTAAGGATTGTAGAGTAGTGTATACTAAATCTTTAGAAATGCCTTGTTCTAAATTGTTATTTGCTAAGTTTATATCAGTAACAGCATTTAGGAAAATCCAAATATTATCAAAATAATGACCAACCATATTAAGGAAGGTTATATATTGATCGTTATTTCCATCATCTTTAATAAATGAAGGAACAGTATATATTAAATTATTTTGATTATAATCATCATAATCATCAGCACTAGCTGTAGCAGCATTATACCAAGTAGTAACTAAAGCAGACCCAGTTGAATATAAAGTAAAAGGTTTTAAAGAACCTGATTTAGGATATGGTGTAATTCCAAATTCTAAAGATGAGGTTAAAGTAGAACCACTTTCAAAATATAAATAATATTCAAACCCATCAAAATTAGCTATAGTATCATTTATGCTAGCTGTAGCTGAGTTTAAATCATAAACTAAATTAGGGCGACTAGATGTTAATGGAGTATATATTGCTATATTATTTCTATAATCTTCAATTTGCTTTACTTTATTATAAAAATTAATAACTCTTTGCTTTGCAGAACTAAAAAATATAAAGTTATTAAAATTTGTATAATCAGTATTAATATCAATACTTTGTGAAGTTATTAGACTTAAAAGTTGTTGATATGATGAAGAAACATTTTGTAAGCTATTTACCAAACCATTATATGTCTGGTAAGAAGTAGCAATATTATTTTGATTAGGTATATCAATAGCAAAGTTGGGACCTCTTAATTGTGGACCCGGAGCAGGAATAATTAATTTATCTAGATTAATATCAAAAACATATGGGTTTGCTTTTTCATTTACAACCCATAAAGTTGTTTTTTCCTGTATGTTATCAGGGAGTGGTTGGTATAATTTAAATAGGATTTCATAGCCAGAATCTACTTTATTAAGAGCAACATTTACAGCTACTACTTGTGTATTATCACCAAAGTTTATAAGATGATCAATAAAATAAGAAGAACCAGAAGCTTCATTTATAAGAGCTAAAGATCCACTTTCAATTTGCTCATTTGTTAATATAGTAGATCCTACTCTTAATTCAGTTCTATCTGCTGATATTTCTTTTAGAAATAATTCAGCTTCAGGATTTGAAATCTGGTTGTTAAATAAATTATATTGAACTATAAATTCACCAGATGAATATCCTAAATTTTGTAAATCCTTAACAGGATCTATTTCAATAATAGGTAAAGCATTTGTAGTTGGATCTACAAATGAAGTACTAGGTGATTTAAAGTCTTTATAACTATAATTAATATTTAAAAGATTACTACCAGCATCATAGACAAAATACTCAATATAATCGTTTTGTTGACCAAAATCTTCTTTTAATATTTGTGATGAAAATAAATTAAGATCAGCCTCATCATAGCGAGATATCTGCTGTGTATTTAAAATTTCACCTACTATTTTAATATTGTCCGCCATTATTGTTTAGTCAAATCGTTTATTATTGTTTGAGTATCTAATACTTGCTGTCTTAAAGATGTTATTTCATCTAATAATGCTTGTACATCTTCTTGACTAATACTAATACCTAGATAATCTGCTTCCCTTTGTAAAATATATTGATGGGAATTTGTTTCTCCATCTCGAGGAATTTGATAAAATAACTGATCATATAATTCAAAAAAGTCATCAACTGAAAAAGATAAGGTTTCATCTTCTTGAGTTATTAATTGACTGAATTGGGTGTCAACTACCCTACCATATGAGTCTTTACTAAATACAGTTTTTTGAACTGGGATTTGGGACATTATCTTATAACTTTAAAAATGTAATCTTTATCTGATATTATTACTTCTCTATTATTAACTATAGTTTTAATAAGCAATTTATAATAACGTTCAGGTTCTAATCCATTCATATAGACATCAAAATAATTACCATTTGCATCACAACTTAGTTTAGTATATGACGTGTCATAATCTACGACAATTTCTTCAGTATCCAAATCTTTTATTGACCAATATGAAGAAGAAGGTAATGCTTTTGAATTAGCATAACTTAATGTAGTTCTAAATGCTGTTGATGGATACTGATCTCTTACATTAACTCTAAAACGCTGAACTGAGTCTTGTTGGTATTCTGCTTTATTATTTCCTAATGTAAGGGCAAATAAACTTGAAGTTACTACAGTTAATGATCCGGTATTGTATACTGAATCATTCCATCTAAATTCAAGAGCAGGTGGATAAATGGTATGAGTATCGCCTGAGAAATATTTTGTTTCGAATTTAGAAGCTGTTGTAAATTCTAAAGATGAAGAATGTTTTAAAATAAATCCATAATTAGAAATAGAACCACTATACCAGGCTTTTACTGTATTTGATACTTTTATTTCTATATCTTTGTCAGATATAAAAGTAAATGATTGTGTAGCTTCATATAATGAACTACTATACCAAGTACCACCACCAATAGTATTATTATAAGATCCTGTTATACCTGAAGGAAAGCTACCTTGTATCCATAAATTACTGCCTGATTGGTTTGTATATTCCCAACTTACACCATCACCGGTTTGAGGAGAATTACCTAATCGTCCTGTGCCTTGATTCCAATTAGCTGCTACAGGGTGGCAAAATATAGTATAATTTAAAGGTATTTCAGAAGCATTAGCTAAATATACTTTTAAATAGATATCAAATGCACTTCCTGATACTTTATTGTTTATTATATCAGTTATTTCACTTGAGGGAAATTGAATTAGGGGGCGTGATACTTCATTAGTACCATCAATAGATTCAAAAGTACTAAGTTCCATAATCTCATCTAATCCTGTATTTAATGCAGGGTAAAATGAATATAGAGTTGCACTCTTTTCGGGGAATATTTTATAAACAGCCATAATTAGTAATTACTACATATAAATATAGCAATTACAAGTCTGTTTTATGCTAATAATGCATGATATTCTTTAAAATGTTTAATACGATCAGCTAATCCGATAGTACCACCATTAACACGTTTAGTAATTTGTGTTACAACGGCATCTGTTGAACCACCGTCTGCTAATTTATGTAAACCGTTTTTATTAAAAAACCAAGCTGCTGATAATAAAGCATATTTTTCAGCTACTACTGTTGGATTAGCAGCAATATCTTCATTAATTGATTTACCAAATGCAGTATAATTATCTTTACCAGTTAATTGAATATAACCACGTCCACAGTATTTAGCACCGTCACCACTTGCTTCAGGACCATTACCCATCCTACTACCATATACTTTATTGGCAATTTTTTCTGGTTTGCGAGCATAGGCATCAGCTAATGCTTGGGTTGGAAAATATTTTTTAAAAATACCCATTAAACCTTTAGCACTATAATTTAAATTTTCTTTAGTTAATCTAAAACCACCAGATTCATGACCGCACTGAGCTAAAAAATGAGCTAAACGTAATGGAGTATTGATTTGAAATTTTTCCATTACTCCCGGAATTTGAGCAATTACATTGTCGGGAATGTGTCCTTTTAATTTGTCTAAGTTCATACTTTTATTATTTAATATTATTGTACAACAACTCTACCTTGTATATCAGTGTTTGGATATCTAACTTCAAATATGGCCGGATCTAGAGAAGGATATATGTTTCCTTGTCTAGTAGCTCCTGCTATATCGTATCCATATTGTGAATAGGTAGTATTAGTAGCGTCTTGTTTATTTACTATTTCTAATTTAACTACAGATTGTACTCCTTTAACTTGTAAAAGTTTAGATTGAATATCTGAAAGTATAATTGGTTGATTTATTTGCCATTTATCTATATTAAAATGGTCTTGTATAGTTGAAATGCAATTAGTTAATACGTCTTTATTTGAATATCCACTTAATATTACTATATCAAAATTAACACCAATATTAATATAATAGGCATCTCTAATATTAATAGCATCAGTAACCATTCTATATTCGTTAAGATACGTTACTAAATTTTGCTTTAATGTAGTAGAAGCAGTAGTTAATTGCTTATTACTATTATAAGATAAAATATATAAATCTAAAGTAAGAGGATTACCTGGTTGGGTATTAGCTACTGTTTGTTGAAGATCATCTTGAGTAAAGTCTTGTGAAATATAAGCTTTAGCTAATGTTCCATAATTAGAGGGCATTGATAATGCTCTAACAATATAATCATCTTTTGTTACGGCTCTTAATTGAGTTGAATATGAATATAGAGCGTTTTGCCTTATTTCATCAGTTGTATCTCCATTTCTACCTCCAGATGAAGGATTAGGATTAGCAGATACTACACTTGATAATACAGTAGTAGCTATTCCACCTCCAGGATTACCATTTTTAAAATAAAGTCCGGATGTATCTATAGTAGTTAAATCATTAGCAGGTACATTAGATGTAATTCCACCTCCAACTAAATATTTTACATTTAAATTTCCAGAAGGAGCTAATCCATATTCTTGAGTAAACATTACTGATGCTTCATTATAGTTATTAGTTAGTAATGAAATACCAGGCACTAAGCCTAATTGAATGTTATCTGGAGTTGGAATGATTTGTGAGTCTGTTTTATCTTGAGATAATCCTGCTCCAAATTCTAACTGTAAAGTATTATCTGATAGTATTCTTGAGGTAAACCTTCTAGGAACTTTTTGTAATTGTAGTAAATAAGGAACCTGATCTGTAGAATATGAAGGATTAGTTACTTTTTGAAATATTGATGCTTGGGCTAAGTATGGAACTTCATACCATGTATTACTATCACTACCTGTAACTCTTAATATTTGTAGTACGTTAGTATCAGTAATAGTTGTAGTAGCAAATTTTTGATTTCCCGGAAACGATATAGTTGTTTCTTTTAACTCAGCTGATATAGCTTCAGTAGATTTTTTAAATAGAAAATAATTACTATCTACAAAACTAATTTCAGTACTACCTGTATCTGTAAAATCTATTTGTTGTGTAGTTAAAAACTTAATACCAGTAGCGGCCGAGGTAATAGTAGTATTAGCAGGTATTATTAAGCCATAGGTATTGTAGTTTGGAGAAAACGTTACACCTCCGTCTGAGGAAGTAGCAGGCATTAATTGATATACATCTACAGTAGTAGTAGAAGCATATGATGCTTTAGGGCGATAACCCATAACATATGACATTGCATATAGATTTTCTTTTTCCTTAGCGTATAGAAGAAAATTCTCTTGTGTTTGAGTATCTAAATAAAATGACATAACATCACCAACATATGATGACATTTCAATAAATAAATTACCGGGGGTGGCTTCGGAAAAGTCATTATATGTTGAAGGAAAATATGTTTTAGCATATTGTTGTAATGCTGCTTTAAAAGCACCAAAGTCCTTATTTAAATACGATATATTCTTATCTTCGTTAGCCATTATTATGTAAATTGTACTGTTACTTGATCAGGAAATTGTGAAATATTAACTATATAATCTACATTTAAGTCTATAGAATTATAATCAGTGTTAGGAGTGATAATAATATTAGTTACAGTAATATCAGGTATATATATTGATATACTATTTAATAAATTATCTTTTAAAGATTCTAAGTTACTATCTGTAATTCCTTCAAATAGGAATCGCTTTAAAAAAGTACCAAAATTAGGATTCATTATCCTTTCACCAGTACTAGTTAATAATAGATTGACTAGATTTGATTTAATTTGATCTTTAGTAGTAAAAGTACTATTAAATACTCCAGGACCATTAAAAGGTAAAGATACCCCAATAGCAATATTCTTTTGTAAATCTAACGGATTTACACGTATTGTTTGAGGTATTGGCATATTATCCTAAATTTCTTAATCCTGATATATCTTGAGCAGTCATGTTTGCTGCTGAGTCAGCTAGAAATGCAGCAAATGGGTTTATTTTTTCTCCTGTAGCTTCATCAACAGCGTCTATTACTGCTAATTTATTGGTTGATGCTTGTTGAAAACCAAAAGCTTCTCCCATTTTAGAGCGCAAAGATGCTCTAACATCAGGATTACCCGCTATCACATCATTACTAGTAAAACTCATTGTTCTGTTTTCACGCAATGCTTTTTTTTCTTGTTTAGCCATATGCTCTTCAAGAATGAATGGTAATTCTTCATGAATAGCATCAATTACTGCTTCTTTAATTAATCTTTTAAATGCCTTAGTATTCATATTTATAAATATTTTATCCTTGTAAATTTCGTTGATCAATAACTAATTTCAATTGTTCTATTAGGTCGTTAGGATCTAATGTAAATGAAAGTTCACTTTTAATAATTTCAACACCATAACGATCAATGGCTACTGCATAACGACGTTTATTACCTTTAACAACAAATGCTTGGTTTTGTTCTTCTTTAATAGCAAATTTAAATCCTTTATAAGATCCATAATTACCCCCTGCTGGGAGGAATTCATTAGTTAGAGTAGTTAAATCAGCAAAATCTAATGTTTTTCCATCTAATTTTAAACTAACTTCTTTTAAACGATCTCTTAACTCATTTAACCTTATTATTTCATTTGATAATAGAGTAGTAGCTATAACTAATAAGGCACTTAGTCCTGATATTAGTCTTAGTAATTTTTGTAAGGTAGGTTGGTATTGGATTTTTATAGGGATTAGAAAGGGAAGTGGAAGACTAAGTATTCGTTCAATTATAGTTACTATTATAACAATTGTAGCTACTGTTCTACTTATACGTTCAATATTTTTCTTTAAATTTTCTAATTTTCTAATATTATTATTAATTAAAGTAATAGCATTATTTCTTAAATTAGTTGCTATAGTAACAGTGGTTTGATCTTTAACTTTAGTATCTATATAGTTATTTACCTGGTCAACTAGTTCTTCTAGTTTTTTTCTTTGAGTAATTAATGTTGAAAAACTATTCGCTAATTGTAATGCAATAACAGGAACTAATGTTTTTACGGCATTAGAAACAACCTGTTTAGTTAAATCCTGTTTTGATTTAGTTTCGGATTCTTGAGTTTTTTTCCTTAAATTTTTAATACTTGTTTTAAAAACTTTTTGTTGATTCTTTATTTTATCGTTTGGATTATTATTTATATTTTGTTTATCTTGTTCTAATTTTAGTCTTTGAATGTTAATAGTAGCTATTTCAGTTTCATAGGTAAAATTAGCACTAACCGTAATATTATTGTATTGTTCCTGAGTTATTTGATTTGTATTGAGATCAGATTGGGCTTTTTGGATTGTATTATCCTTATTTGCTCCGGCTTGAATTTCTTTTTTTGTTAAATCATCTAATTCAGTATCTATATTTGCTGTTTTAGATTGATTTCCTATAATTAGGGTTTCCTTATTTTTATCTTTTAATTGTGAACCAAAAGTTTTGATAGCAGTAGATGCAGATATTGTTTTTAAAATATCAGGAGATACTACAGGTGCTATATTGGTTGTATTAGACATTATGATGTAAATACTTTTTGTGAAGGAATTTTTTCTAATAAATCACATACTCTTTTCATATCTCCCATTAGATCTCTACCTGCTGATGTTAACCCTAATATAGGAGCGCCTTCAGGAGCACTAACGGCACTAGATAGATATGAGGCTAGTCTAGTTAGGGTTTCTTGTAGATGTTGAAATAATTTTATAGTTTCATATCCTAATAGTACTGGTTGAGGTACAGCCATATTGCTATATGGTCCTAAAAATACAATATTGGAGTTTAAATGTACACGTTCATCTGCGTTTAAATTAATAATGTTTTTAGTATTTATTTCTATATTTGTTTTAGCAAATATCATCACTTCATCCCTTTTTGAATTTATAACTACTCTATCACTATTAATAATAGTTTGAGCATTAAAATAATCGGGTACATTTAAAGGATTAGTTAAATTATTTAATACACCTGTTTTATCAGTTTGTAATGGTATTTTTTGAGCTGAGGTTAAATAAATTGAAGATAAATCTTTGTTTATTTGTTCAATATAATATTGCTTTGAAGGATCATATAATAATCCATTAGTTAGAATAGTAATAGGATCAACTTCGTTTCCAATAGTACTCCATTCATTATTGGGTGAGGATCTAGTAGTAGTACTAAATCTTAAAGCATTACCTTGTCTTCCATTTATTATATTATCTCCTAAATAAGGTAATAAAGATCTTACATTGGGATTTTCAGTAAATCCATTTCCTAAAGAAGAGAATTCTGAAGCAGGTTGAGCATTTTGTTGAACATTATTCCATAGATTTAATGTTATATAATATTTTTGACCTGCTGTTTTACTAATTTGAGAAACTGGAGAGGGGAGATCAAGTATATAAACTAATTCTCCAACTAATGGAATATATTGAATATAAGGAAATAGAGGGAATGCTGGTGTTGAGCCTGCAAGATTTAAAATATTCTCAGGAGTATCTTTAGATACATCGTAATTTTTGTAATATATTTTTCCTATACCACTATATCCTCCTGCTTCTTCAAATAATTCTTTTGTAGGTGTATTTTCAGTAGTAACAGAACCATATACTTTTCCTACTTGTAAAGTTTGAGTTGGGATTTGAAATCCTCTATCTTTACTAATAGCAACATTATATGATGATATGCCTGTTTTTAAGCTAGCCATTATTGTCCTATTTGAATTACAGGAGTTTGTTCTAATAATTTTTGCCCTTGTTCTTGTACTGCTTTTTGTTCTTCAAGTAAAGCAGTAATTTCATCCATATTAATTAGTTCCTGTCCACTATTAGCGTTAACTGTTGCAGCACGTTGTGCTATACCTGCCATTTTAATTAATTGTTCGTTATTTTTTACGTTAACATCAATTAAATCTTTGACGGTAGGCATTAACATCACTGCGGAACCTGCATTAGAAGTAGCAATAGGTTTAAGAGTATCAATAAATTCATTAATTTGTTTATCAACGTCTTTATTATTCCTATGTATTTGCTTGAACAGATCTGATAGTGATGTATTACCGAATATAGTAACATCATCAAAATTAGCCATAAATTGCGTTTACGTATAAATATAAGTAATTAAATCTTTATATACCCGTGTTGATAATAATCATTATATAATTGAACATATACTACCTTTAACTTTTTAATTATCTTAGTTATTTGAGGTGTTGATACGTCGGTAATTTCACGAATATAAATGTATAATGCTTTCTTATTAAATATTTCTAATGTTTCACGTTTGCGAAATAATTCAACAATTGCATCCGCCGTTTGAGCGTCTTGTTTTTTAGGAAATAATTTGTATATATGGGTATCAATATATTTAATATACTGATCCATAAAATTATTTTCATTAAATAGATTCTCTAGATTTTTATCATTCTCATATAGTTGCATCTGATCATCATCAGATTCATCTACATCAGCACGTTCCTGGAGTTTTTTGTAGTTGTTTTCGTTGTATACAATAAGGTAACGTTTGGCTATAGTACCAAAGTAAGAAAATGCTTTACCTTTTTCAGGTTTATATAAATGAAGTTTCTCAAGCAGAAAGGTAATAACCTCATGCTTGAGTTCTTCAATCGTATCAGTATCAGTATAATAAAATTTAAACGTATGAATAATATTCTCCGCTAATTTATAAAAACCATATTCAATACGATCATTATAAATGCGATTACGTTCAGCAGTATCAGTAGTAATTAGATATTCTACAATAGCATCTTCAGTATCCTGAGTAAAATAAATGCGAGGTTCCTTTGGTTTTCGCTTGCGTGGTAAGCCACGTTTAGTCAAGGATACCTTTTCATCAGCAAATATATCAGCTCCATAATTTTCATAATATGACATGTAATTCCCTATTTTAATATCAATATACGGGAAGTAGCTTACATAACCAAGTTATTTTCTATTATTAAACTGACTAATGGAGGTTTGTATTTCTCTTAAGTTTTGAAAGAAATTACCTACTTCATCATCAGCTTCAAAAGCACCCATAGTATCTAATTCTCTTAAACGCCTATCACCATCTGCAATTACTATGCTAATAGCATCAATATATTGTTGCTGTTCAGTAACTGCTTTTTCAAGTGCGTTGTTGCGTCTAAGAAGAAGAAAAATTCCTATTCCTATTATTTCAACTAAATGAATTATTATTATCCAAAACCACACCATAATTTATCCTCTAAATTGTTGTGCAAAATCGTCTTGCTCTAAAGAAATCATTTCTTGTAATTTCTCAATTTGTTCTTTTAAATCATCAATAGATTCTAATGTTAGATCTTGATCAGCTGCTCTATTTACTTGAAATTTAATTCTGTTTGCTGTTGCATCTAATTGATTTAATTTTTCCGCAACGTTGTTTTTATACTTCATAATATATGTTTATATATAAATATATGATCTCCTCCGTTCCCCCAACCCCTGCTACTATCTCTCATTCCCTCATTTCCCTAACCCTCGTAGGGCGAAGTTACGGGAGAAATTTTATACCTCCAAAGAAGAAGGGCGTCTTTTTTAAGACACCCTATCTTTAATAGTATAATATAATATTACATACCTTGTGTACCCTTTGCTTTTTCAACAGCATCTGCTGCTTTGTTGATTATGTTGGCTTTTTCTTCTGGAGTTTTAGCTTGCATTAGACTTTTAATTAAAGCAGCAGCAAGTGTTCCTCCTACTCCTAATAATGTAGCCATACCTGCAATGAAATTAGGGTCTGTAAGAGTACCTACTCCAGCTTCATTCATCATTTTCTTTTCCTTCTCATCTTTCATCTTTTTCTTTTCAAGCAAAGCACCTTGTAATTCTTGACGAACCATTTCTTTAAGGGCGTCTTTAGTGAGTTTTTTCTTTTCCATTTCTGTTAATGTGTTTATTTTTGGGGATTTTTTTAAAATTGCTTTCGCAGTTTCTAATTGTTTTGGATTAGTAATTTCTACTTCAAAATAATGTTCAAGATCATTATCTTTAATTTGTTCACTACTAATGGTTTCGCCTTGTTTTTCCATGCGATTTAAAAAAGCAGCTTTATCTTCAGATTTTATTTTGAATATCATTTCCTATAAATATATAAAAACAATAGTCCCCCACATAGCATTATGGCTAACCTCACCATTATTTCAATCCGTATATACGAAATACTTTTCTCATTAACCCATGCCATATAGCATGTACAACAATAAATGATAAAAATTGGAATTCATTATGTCCTTTATGTACTATCAAATAATAATGCAATGTAGCAATTAAAATATGTCCTAAAAGAATAATTAAATGTTTTTTCATAACCGTTATTTTATTTTAAACATACTAAGGTTATTTTGACTGTCAAAATATCTAGTTTATATTGTTGTAGATGAAAAGTAATTTTACTCGCATACCAATAGAGGACATCCAATACTACATACGACTGAAGCCAGGAGAATTTAATTCTGCAACTCATTTTGCATTAGTACCTACTACCGATCCTGGATTTAAGGAAGGGTGGGAAGATATAGTATACTTAAAAGAACCCGTAATAGACTCATCGGGTGGTGTACGTGCAATGGAATATGTGTATGTGCTAGTAAATAAATCAATGCCTGGTATGGTGAAGATAGGAATGACCACCGACACACCAGTAAAACGTGCGCGTGATATTAATAGAGCGACTGGTATTCCTACGCCATGGGTACCTGTTTGGGCGCTTAAATGTTATGCTTCGCGCATATTAGAGCAACGAGTGCATGAACACCTGAGTGAGTATAGGGTAGCTGATAATAGGGAGATGTTTCATGTCGATAGTGTGACTGCACAGCGTGTAATTGAGGATTTGGGTAAGGACTTTACAAACTGCCTGATTGCGGAGAAGATTGAACAACAGACCCGTTAATAATAGCTTGTTGATACTGTTCCAACGTTAACCCAAACGATGCTGCTTGGGTTGATTGTTGTTTTAATATATAATCATTAAACGCCTCTTTAGTTAATAGTAAGTTATCGTGTTGGTATTTTTGCATATATACATAAATACTGCGTCGATGCAAAAAGATGTGTTAAAGGAGATCTTTGAAATATTGCAAGGTGGTGTGAAATGGGTTAAATGGAAATTATGATTGTGGTATATGCGTATATATTGTCGGTGGTGTAGAGGTGTATGCGTGTCATGAATATCGCAGCTTTTTTTTACGCCGCCAACGGCGCGTCGATGGACCGCGGCTATCATGGGAGCACTTCGCTATCAGATCGCTATCGGGCCGCTAACAACCGCTAGCGACCCGCGATCGACGTAATCTTTAATCCTCGTACGCGCCCGACATATACTCGAGCTGGCGCTCGAAATCATCGTATTCGGCGATACGCGCCACCACATCATCATCAGCTTCCAACTCATACACGCTATCCATCCCACTCACCCAAGATTCATATTGCTCCTCGAATGTCAGGTCCGATATGTACATACCGTTAAGGATAGTCCACTTGGCGAACGCGATTGCTACTTCTTTACTTGCTGGGTCGTTGATCATGTAATTCATACTCATTAATTTTATACCGTGAATATACGTGTTGTGTTTTGATCGGCCGATTAGAATTTAATCGGCTTATTCGACGGTGGGGTTTCAGCATCATATATCTTATTAGCTCCCCACACGGCTAGGAATACGAACATACCCTGTACCATACATGTTATCCAGTTATATTGTTCGAATTTAAATGCTGAACCCAGTGTGAATATACCCTCAACGAAGAATAATACGATAAGGCCAATGAATGAAGCTGCAATGCGATCGATAAATTGTTTCATATACTTTAATTTTTAATTGTGTCCTGAATATACGTGTTTAATTCTGCTCGGGCTAAATTGAATTGTAGGTGTATATTATTATTCCACCTACCACGATCAATATTAATCCGATCTTTATCAGTAACATCTGTACCATTAATTTGTTCATCTTATTATTCATATTATTAATTTTATGGGTTGAATATACGTGTTTAATTCCGCTCAATTACAATGTAATCGGTCCATCAATACCAGCGGCGATGAATATTAATACTATCAATATTATCATTATCGTCCATACTATTTTACCTGTTTTGTTCATGTGTTTATTATTATGGGTTGAATATACGAGGCCGGTTTTGACCGGCCCCGCTTTATCCTAATAATGTGTATGGACGAATTTATCTAACCATTGATCATCGTCTTCCATCTCGTAGACATCGTCTGTAAACTCTAATACGGCACTCACACTCATCACCTCCTCGATCGCCCAGTTATTCTCATCAGCCACCATATAGAATGAGGCCTCGGCGTCAATGTGATCTTCACCTGTAACGGTAATCATTCCGAATTCATTGTCTGCTGTCTTGTAACTGATAACGTAATTGTTGTTCATATGTTTAATTTTTATTATGATTGAATGTATGAAGCGGGTTTTGACCCGCCTCATTTATTATTAATAATTTTCTTCCTCGTACTTTACCTCAATCAATTCCCTTAATTTATCCCCTAGTGCCTCTAATTCTTCATCACTAATGAACATCCTATCTTTCTTATCTACCTTCATCATTGTACCTACTACATAATACAGATCATTTACATCTTTTAAACTTAAATTCATATGTTTTAATTTAGATAAATATACGCGTTTGATTCTGACCATACACATAAAAGAGCCCCGGGTAGAAACCCAGGGCGAACCATTAAAAATTAAAAGTATGAACCGCGTTTATGCTTCAGACGAAGCTATATTATATAAGTTAATTAATTCTGGACTATATGTGCTGTGACACTCCCAATAATCACCATCAAACACGTACACATAATCAACACTCTGGTCGGTGATTAACTTATCGTACCCGGCATTCTTCTTACCCACATTCGATTCACCTCTATCTCTACCATATGCCAGACAAGTATCCTGTACCCGCTTATTGAAATCCATTTTCTCACCAATAAACTTACCCAACACACTCAAATCACCCAAATTCAATAGCTCGTTTACCCGGTTGATATTTGAGTAGTGCTCCCTAAGGATTTTACCGTTGTGGTCTGGGTAGCCATCAAAGTGGCAGTAAATGTAATCAACTGATGAATCTAAATTTCTAACTCCAATGTAAGATCTTGTGGCCATATATTTAATTTTTATTTAGATGAATGTATATAAAAAACCTCGCCTAATAAAAAACACTTGTATTCTTGGATCGACACCCCACATTATATTCCTGGCACCACTCAAAAAAACGCTCATCCATATCCCTCATTTCTGTAGGACCAGACTGGGGGTAACCGGCTGGCTCACCATTCACTCTCTCACCACACAAAAAAGTAATAATTGAATCGATAATTGTATCCATATATTTTAATTTCGATGAATATACGAAAAAAATTCCGCCACCCTATGTTCCGGGTGGCGGTTTAACTAATCAAGCAGCCACTTCGGCTACTTTCTGGACGGCTGGGCGGCCACGCTTAATGACTCCACCTGCTGCCACTCGAGCTGCTTGTGCTGCGAGTTTAGCTTGACGAGCACTGGTTTGTACTGCTGGTCTACCACGCTTAACCTCACCACCTGCTGCCACACGGGCTTCTCTGGCTGCGAGACGGGCTTGACGAGCTGAACCTGCTACTGTTGGACGACCTTTTGAACCTTTACCTGCTTCTTTACCTACTGTTGTTGATTTTTTGTTTGACATAACCTTTGTTTTTTGTTTTATTTATTTATATTTGTAATATGAATCTATGATTTTTATTTTGCCCGGACAAAACCTATTCTGATTCGTCTTCAAATTCATCATCAATGTTATTACAGTATTCACTGTAAATATCCCAACACAACTCAATCATTTGTTTACGTGCATAAAACTCTGATTGACTCAAATCATCACTATCCATGTTGCTATAACAATCTCTGAGGTCTCTAAGTGTGTTTTCGAATCTGCAATAACTCATATTAGCCATACGTTTAATTTTTATTTGAATAAAGATAGTGGCCGGGTTTTGCCCGGCCACATTTTATTAAACTGAAGCATACATACGCTCTACTTCCTCTGGACTCTCATCCCCATATCCACCTTTCGGGGCAAACATTTGTCTCATCCCGTTTACATACCTACTATATTCATCCCTACCCATATCATCCTCCAACTCCTTCCTCACCCTCCAATACTCATTGAGTAAAGCTGTCTTAACGGTTTGGGGATATTCCTGGTTTGTTTCCCAATTCAAATTAACTAATTCACTGAACAATTGTCTTTGGTAACCTGTTAACATACGTTTAATTTTTGTTTGAATAAATATACACAAAAAACCGTGACAAAAAAAGGTGATGTTTACACATCACCTAAATTCAATAATACAACTTTTGGACCAACATAATTAAAATTATCATCATACGGTTCAAAATAAGTTTCTTCACCTGTCTCTTCGTCATACTCATCAATGGTTAAATCGTCTATTTCAGAACCGTCTACACCAGAGTACCCATTTTCGTCGTACGGACTATCAAATTCAATTGACTTAATAGGTACTTTATAGGTGAAGTCTGTAGGATCAGTACACATACCTAACACTTCTGTTTCTGGATCAAATTTACTTAATTGTTCAATCAAATCTTTTACTTTCATAATTTTTAATTTCGATAAATATACGAAAAATAATTACGACCGACGTGGTCTACCTCGTTTACCACCTGAACGTTTAGTGGTAGCTGCTTTATCCGCCGCTCGTTGCTTGATCGCTTCGGCTGTGAGCGCTGGACGACCTCTTCTACCACCAGAGGTCTTAGGTGTAGACACCGTCTTGGGCTCACTCGATTTGGGACGCCCACGCTTACCTCCACTACGCACTCCCGCTTCTACCTTGAGTGCGGCTCTGGCTGCCTTAAGTGCTGGATCAATCGCTGGGCGTCCCCTACGTCCTTGCTTGGGTTTATTCTCACGTCCAATCTTTTTCATTGTGCGTTCACGTTTCTTAGCTTGTTTCTCGGCGCGGCGAGCCATTTTATCCAACATCTTCTTGTGTTGGAGTACCTGGGGGTGGATGATTATCTGATCCAGGTCGTATGAGCGGATACCTCCACTCATATCCACCACCTCATATCCGCCGTTGGGGAATGTAGCTTTCTCACCCGGTTCGTATCGGCGTTTTAATTCAAAATATAACTTCTT